>Ga0315914_1000042_pt1 | contig 93505 bp, 52 predicted proteins | sample MpolenodulesMG_FD_203920 | JGI IMG/M metagenome (GOLD analysis project Ga0315914, IMG submission 203920) | Medicago polymorpha root nodule microbial communities from Los Angeles, California, United States - elongated nodules | ecosystem: Host-associated > Plants > Roots > Nodule | place: USA...
GACAAAAAATAGAAGCCTTATATACTGCTGACTCACTAACTTGCCCAATCAGCCCTGAATTGCCACATGTGCCCTCACTTAACGTTTTTTGAATTTTTTAAACGGAAGGGACCAAAACAGGTAACGGAGATAAAGATAAAATACCAAATCATTCTTTTTTTTAGTTAAGGAACCAAATAAATAGTTAAGGGACCAAAAGAGCATTTAAGCCTAAATCTTATATAACAGCCATAACATAGTAATTGTTAACATCGAAAATACTCGAACCTCATACAAAGACGCTCTAAAGTCTCAGCCCCTCAAAACAAAACGATGTAAAATGAGAAGCAATTCCTTTTTGTGTCCATCACTATCAATATGAAACATGAGTACAACAAAGTTAAGGGTATTTATTTATTTATTAAAATAGTTTCAAGTTTCAACCACCACACATGAAAAATCATAATTTGAAAAGCGACTGCATATTGTCCCCACTTGACTCAGGTCCATTACTATCATGATAATGTTGAGTGTTAACTGAGCACTACCCCAGTTCTTAGTAGAAAGAAAGAAGGGAAAAAAAACAAATTAAAATGATTAAATTTTAGTACAATTTTGTATTTAGACCTGCCAATTAGAACATTTGACTTGCAGTCTCTAGGGTTTTCAGGAATCATTTGTCTTGGTTTCTTTGTCTCTTTTTTACTTTCCACCTAATAAAAAAAACATAAGATTTCATTTGGATATAATTCCTGCAGCCAAACACACACAAAGAAATAGTAGTATCTCTTTATTTTATATTTATGTTTCGGAATCATGCATGTCAAAATGTGAGCTATTCAATCAAGGTCTACAATTATTGAATCAAACAGTACAAAAATTTAATTTGAATTACCTTATGATGCAAACTTAAAGTGAGTGGGAGCTCATATCAGCTTATCTTCAGACTCCAAGTACACTTAAGTGAGAGGACATGAGATGATAAATTATACGCTGTGGAACAATCATTTTGGGAGTACTTTGAGGTTAAATTGTTAAACAAATTTGTTCGATTTCAGGGGGAAAATTAACACAAGAAAATACTCAACGACATGAAACAATGAATGCCTTGAATTGTCTATATCAACTATATGTGACAAACATATATCAGTGAGCTGGTTCGATAGAATTAAAACTTCAATTTGCTAGTCTATACCACATGGACAGTTCGTGTCCTTAATTTCTCCTGCATGCATCCATAATATGACTATGATATAGTTTATAGAAATTGATGAAAAAATAAAATCACTTTTTATAGTGCTTAATTTTTTTTTAAATGAACTTATTCATTTTTGGTAATTAATTTCTTTTAACTTAAAATGCGAACTTGGACAAGAGTGAGATGATTTTAGACTTGAAGTGATAAAGAGATCATGAGTTCAACTAAATATCGCTAGAATTCAATTTTCTCAACTACAAACTTCATGTTCACATGATAAAAATCCTTCTATAACTCATTTTAGTTGGCATCTTTGATTTTTCATTGGATACCTAAGACTACCATATGATCAGGTAGCAACATTTATTAATGTGTTAAATTGTGATGGAATGATCATGGAGAATGGAGGTTCATATTACACGACACATGCATGTCATAATATCCATTATATATGAATGTCACTCTCTGATTCCCCGTAGTTGGGAGCAAACAAAAGGTTCAATCCCCCATACATAAAGAGATTGATTTGCAACAAAGAAAAGATAAACAATAATGCATCCAGAAAGCACTGTGGTCCTAAATCTACCTCCACAGTAAACCACAATGGGTCTATGAATACAGCTGGTGGGACACATTTTTGACCTTGTGTTCGAAGATATTCAAGCCTTTGTAGAAGACTTTGCTGATGGGAAAAAGTATTTGTAAAATTGTAATGAATAATTAATGTTCTAACAAATTTGTAAAAAGTATCTCTTATCTAATTAGTTTTTGTTCGGTTTTGTAATTTTTAGAAGTTACGATTAAGTCTCTTATATTTATTTTAGATTTTAACGTGGTAATTTTCTTTTGAGGGAAATGTGGTCATTTTCTTATAAAAGAAAATATGGTGATTCCGTTTAAATTAACTGCGGTAGAAAAGAACAAAAATATTAGTATAATTTTGTAGACTACTACATTCGTATTACTTTTGCAAAATCAAAGAAATCAAAAAATAAAAGTTAAGAGAATCAATTGAAACTTTCAAAAGTTAAAGAGTCAAGTTGAAACTGAAAAAATAAGAGAAAGAAATTAGTTAATTTCTTCATGAGACCAAACTAAACATAAAAATAAGATAAGATACCAAAAATATATTCGAAGTAATTTAGTAAAAAAAGGGTTAAGCAACAGTTAGAACAATTGTTTATTATTGTTTATCGATCATTAATCTTTGTCAAAAAAATTATTTAGCACACAAAGTAGATTCATGTATTTCAACCGAATTTTCCCATACAAAAAAGTAAGAATCGAACCTCTGATCATTCGTTTAAAGGGTTTAAATCTCTTACAACGTGAACTAATTGTTGTTCTTATGTTTTATCTTTTTTTTTTGACAAATCCTATTATTTTTGTTATTGCATAAAATATTAAATAAATAGACGCGTTATTGAAAAAAGTAATATCAATCGAATAATACTACTTAAGTAAAACTCTACACTTAAGTAAGGGAAAAAATTCAATGACAGGGACAATTAATAAATACTATGTCATTCATTTTTGTACGAACAGAAAATAATCCATCTTTTTCATACTCCGAAATAGATCACTACTACTTCTTTACAACTCTTGGTTTTATCTTTTCTACATTTGCTCTTTCGGTAAAGTTTACCTGAAAACACTTCACGGTTTATTTCAAAGAAGAAAAAAGTGTGCGTGAACTATTTGCTTTATGACTATTTTGAAAATAACACTTTTGGTCCCTTATAATACTTTACGTGCCAGCTTGGATTTTAATTAAATTAATTAAATAAAATAATAATAATCACCACCACCATTTTCTCAACACTCTCAAACTAATGTGCTGAATGTACTGTCTGATTGCACCCTAGGAAGGGTCCAGACAAAATAATGGTGAGTTTTGTTAACACCAAAACAGCATCACATGTGTTCAAGACAATACACCCAACACATCAGTTTCATCACCAAGCATGATGTTACGTTGTCCTACAATCTCTGAAATCCCAACCAGCAAAACCATAGTTTTGGATCTGACTGCTGGGCAACTCAGCATGAACAAGAGCACCAGGAGCACCCATCATATCAATTATGTATTCACTGCATCAGTACAATTTAAGAAATTAAAATTAATCCAACATTAACACAAGATCGGCACGGTTAGCCTAATTAGAAGGCCATTTGCCAAATATGAGAGGAGCAAAATGCTAAAAGATATAAGATAAACTGTTGGTGGTCCGATTTCTATGAAAGAAGACCATTCGAATAATGCAAACTAAAAGTTATACAACGATCAAAGCAAGTATAACGTGCAGTAGATGAACTCCAAGAATGTACCAACTAGTCTGCAATAAATTAAACAACTGCTCCCTTACGAATAATCACATTTACCACAAGTTCATATAACTTAATTAAGTATTTAACAATTTTGTATATTCATTAACTTTGTAAAGGGGGAACGATTCTCCATCTAAATGACATGAAGAGTTTTGCAATACATCCGAAATACAAAATGGAAAATGTCAAATTAATTGCTTTTGGAATCTCTGCCTTAGGAGTCTGGACTACCGTGGCGACAAAATATAATAAGGAGCTTATGACTCAACAGAAGAAGCTCCTTATTATACTTTGTCGCCATGGTAATTGTCATCATTCATCAAACTATGCAAGAGGTTTAATCAAATTCAAAGCCCCGTCATCAACTCCTGCATAATAGCTTCCTTTTACAAGCATGCAGGGAATATTATATCAGCAAGTAACTAAGCATCAGAAGAATGAAACTAGCTTTATTTGAACTCAAATAAATTGGTTGAGTGTGACCAAGTTTGAAAATTCAAATTCAAGGTAACCTACAAGGAAATGTTCTCTGCCCGAGAGAGATAAAGGAAGTTCATTTTAGCTGTGTATATTGTTTTTTAATATACGCCTTGCTTGGATAAAAGATTTAAGTTGCAGCTTATAGCATAAGCACTATGAATAAGATATTTCTTTTACACAAGATAAAATAGTCAGATTGTTTTTGTATAAGATATAAGCTGTTTTCATAAGCTATCTTGTAGAACTTATGAAAATCAGCTGAAAACAGCTTATGAACATGTCATAAGTTATTTTCATTAGTTCTCCCAAACAGTCTGAAAAGTACTTACGCCAGTAGCTAAGCTCAAATAAGCTAATCCAAACATGCCTTTAATGTGAATGTTGCCATCGGACAAATGATAAGCATTGCCAACTACAAAGATATATGCCATACACGCTCCACAATTGAACAGAACAAATCAAATGGGACATAAAACTCAACAATAAAATGTATTCCACCTACAACAGGATGATGTCGAAAAATTGAACAAAAGCAATTATCTCAACTCTCAAGTGTCTGAATTTTATATATGCAAATTATCTTTAATTAATAAATTAAGAAAATCTGACCTTAAAAAGTAGGGCTCGGTTTTGCAAAAGTCTAACATCTAGACAGCCAAGAGGAAGGACGAAAGCTCTAAAGGAAACTGGCAATTTGTGACTCCTCATAGCCCACTTTTTCATGATTTTAGCAGCATTACCAACTGGTCCACCCATTCTATTAACAACATCAGCAAATTTCTGGAAAAAAAACAGTCCTAGTTCAGAAACAGAACACTGTTCAAACAAGGCACAGGTTTTTTACTCAAGCTGACTTAGCCCAACATCAACAACGCAGTTCACCGAGATTGTTTCATAATCAAAATTTCGTGAGGTGGGTACAGTTTTCAGATCCACCAACAATGGCATCTTTCCCTGTTCAATCAAACTTGAGTCGATCTCATAGACATCATACAACCCATCCATCACCTTCTCGTCATAAGCAATGACATTGAAATTCTGCCAGAGATAAAACATAGTCTGCTTCAATAAACACATACCCAATATGATTATATGTATAACTACCAGTTTTTCACTTTCGCTAAATAAGAAAACACATCATCATCATTTATCAAGTTCAAATGTCCATAAACAGCAAACCAAACTAAATTTCACATCCAAAACATATATAAACAAAATCCAATTTTTCAACTATAATCTTCGTTGTATTTCATTCTTGGCTTAAACAAACTATACACCAACGAAACTAAAAAAAATTATATAGACGTCTAATTATATATTTTTTTTTTCAAACCAAGACGTCTAATTATATTTTATCATCTTTCAATAGTCAGGTTTCAACATTAAGTATTATGACATGGCTAAGACAGACTGAAATATTAACCTTCATCATATATCATTCACGAGTTCAGTAACTATACACTAACAATGCATGAAGTTTTAACCGTTCATCAAGCTATATTACACCCATAGTAGTTAACATGGGATAGCGTATAGCGGGTATGACCGCTATTTGATAATTTTTAGGACAAATTACAATGGATAATGCCAAGGATTCTAAGTTCTAAGTTCTAACCACATCTATATACTGGCCCACATTAAAACTGAATTATTTTTTTAATTGAATCCTTGGCATTATGCATTGCTGCATATATTTCACCCATTGCGGGTTTTTTCTCATGATCAACCATTCTTATCCATGGTTGTGTTGTACACAAACAAAACGTCAAAAGACAAAAATAAGCAAAAGATGAACCAGAGGAAGAAGCAAAAGAGAACAGATGTAGAAGCATACAGTAGTTTACAAAAATACTTGGCAATTGCTCTATAAACTTTCTATATTAGTTATTGGCTATCACCAATAACTAATGGTTGCAATCAAAAGAAAACAGCATTTCATTTCATTGTAATAACAGTTGTAAGCCTACAAAGAAATCAAGAAGCAAATTCTTCGTATATTATGACAGTACAAAAAGTGAAGCCACGATGTACACAACTTTACAAGTGAAAATTCTTCATCAATTTCGAAAAAGATTTAATAAATATCAAATAAATTTAGGCATAGCCCTAGTATAGCACAAACAATGTAGGACAGGAATCGAGAAGCAAATTCGTCTTCTGTAATTTGATAATTAACAGCACAAAAAGTGACGCAACAATGTAAGCAAGCTTACAAGTGAAAATTCTTCATCAAATTTGAAAAATATTTAACAACTATCAAATGAATTTTAGTTAACACATAAATTTAAGCATAACCCTAGTATATAACAATTTAGGAGAGGAATCAAGAAGCAAACTCTTCTAATGTTCTGCGATAGTATAAAACGCGATGCCACAATGTAAGCAACCTTTAAAGTGAAAATTACTAATAAAAAATCAACTAAGATTTAACAACTATCATGTTGATTTAATAAAGACCTAAACTTAAGCCTAACCCTAGTGTTTCATTTTCTTCTTAGAATGTTCCCCCGACCTACTTTCAATCCTCTCTTCACCATCTTGATTCTTCCTCTTCTTCCTTTTCTCCGTAGCATATAGTTTACTCTCACTCCCTACTTCAATTTTCTTGTTTGTCCTAATTTCTATGTCATGAGGACTCATCGGCCCTCCACTCTTCACACTGTTGCTTGGTTTTTTCTCTACGTCTTTCTGTTGTTCTTGTCCCTCTGCATTTTCAACTTCTGAATTCTTGCCCCTTTGCATTTTCACCTCACTCGCAGCTTCATTCCTCTTTTTTGACCTAACTTCTACATCCCGAGGAGCAACTAACAATCCGTTTTCCACCTTCGCATTGTTACTTATCTTTTTCTCCGTCTCTTTCTGTTGCTTAGAACCATCAACTTCTTGATTGAATTTAACATCAATCTGATTCGATTTCCCATCAACATTGCGAAACTCTTTTTCAGATTTCACATCAACACTATCATCTGTTATGTGGCTTTGACGATTCTTCCTACGAGATTTTGATAGTTTAAGTTCCTTGTGAAGCTGGTTGAGCACGTTGAAACCCTTGAAAGTCTTTCCAAGAATAACATCATAGCCTCCTGAAGCACCATTGTCAGCAGAGACAAAATTGGAGAAAATTTTGGCAGCTCTGGAAAGCGAAATCTCTTTAGATGATTCACAATGACGGGTAATCGGCATCGAATTTCACCAATTTCACCTTCCTACAAATATAGATAAACGTTAAAAACTGAACTATGATGTTAATCGCGGTGCGGAATTGAGCTTTTTCAGAAACGTAATTTTCAAATGGAAGAAAAATTGGTATAAAAGAGAAAGGAAAACCTGTATGATGTTTCTAGTGGCTACCGTCGTCCCTACGATAACAGCTTTCCGGTAAGATTTTCCTTTTTCCCGCGAGTTTAGTTCCGTTCGTTTCTGATACAATAACAAGGGTTCTGAGTTTTATGTTCGTTTACTTAGGGTTTTAATTTTTAAAAAGAAATAAAATTTGTTTACTTTTGTTGATGATGGGCCTGTTCAAATAGGAGTAGATTGAGCTTGTGATAAGTATCTCATTTGAACATAAAATTTTATGAGTTTCTTTTTCCACCCTCTAAGCTTCTTGCCTGCCTATTTTTGGATTCTAAAATCCGAAAAATAAAGGGTTAATGGAGGGTTTTTGAGTGTATTTACCCCTTTTAGAATATACAATCTGAAACGTCATAGGACACATGAGAAGCAAGTAAGGTGAAATAAGAAATTCTCTAAAATTTTATCATGTACTCTAAACTTATTCTTTCACTCTACAAAACATAAATAAATAAAAAATGAATTTACCTCATTTTGTAATTTTACTCCTCCTTCTCATTGAATTATCGGCCCGAAGCATAAGCAAGTCGTCCTACAGTTATAGGACGTTAGCACAACATTAACTTGTCGGGCGGAAGCAGGACCAAGTCGTCCCACCATGCAAGGGGAAAATAGAACGACATTGACTTGTTGGGCCGAAGCAAAGGCAAGTAGTCCCGTTGTGCCAAGGAACAATAGTTATATGAAAAGGGTTGTTAGCACAACAATGACTCAATGTGCAAAAGAAAGGTTCGTCGCCATATAAGGGTACAACAAAATATCATGTTGTCTTGGGATGGGAAAGAGTGAAGCATCATGTTTTACCATGACTGAGACATGGTTTGGCCAAGGTCTACTCAAGTCATGAACGAGACAAGATGATTCCCTCTTTCCTAACAAATCTTATGACAATTTTTTGAGGTATGATTATAACGTCCTAAACATGCATGCAATAAATCATGAAAAAATTCGACTCTGGACCACTTTTTAAGTTTTTCAAAAATTGATTCAATTCCATAAAACTATTACTTATCGAAAATGTTTTTTGGGGGTGAAGTCAAATGACAAGAGGGATTGGAAATTTTTTGGTTAGTTGGCATGAAAGTATAAATGTAAGGTGCAAGATAAAATTTTATCTGAGCATTATATTTATATCATTATGCAAGCGCAACTCAAAAGTTAACTGATATAAAAAATTAATGTTGGTCGGACCTTTTTATGGATAAATTTACCCTTAACAACTTCATAGTATTTCAAATTTAAAGTTTAGTGTGGGTATTTTGACGAGGTATCTTACTATGGGAGCTACTAAAGCCACTTACTTTCAAACTTGGAAAGGGATATAAAGTGTTGTGGATAAATCCAACTATGTTTGTTGGTTAGTTAGTTTGTTAGTGGCTTGTAGTGCAAGTTACTCAACTTAACCTATAAGTACATGCTTGTATTCGGTTGATACATAGAGAATTATCTTGTATCATAATCAATAACAGTTTTACAATTTTCACAATAAACAAAACCTCGCTTCATCCTCTTTATTCTCATCACAGTTCAGAACGTTCTGAGCTCTCTCTCTTTCTCTCATCAGTGAGTTCAAGCAAGGTGCTTGCTCTAAGGAGGAATATAAGCATTTTGGATATGGCCAGATGCACGTTGGAACAAAGGAGCATGCCAAACCCACTTTAGGGAGAAGCACTCACAACTGTTGCATATGTGCTGAATAGGTGTCCAACCAAGAGATTGAAGAATAAAGTTCCAGAAGAAGTATGGAGTGGTAAGAAACCTTCTGTTAATCATCTAAGAGTTTTTGGCTCAATATGTTACAAACATTTTCGTGACGCTAGAAGGAAGAAATTAGATGATAAATGTGAAGCAATGATACTTGTTGGTTATCACAAGACTGGAGCTTATAGATTGTATAATCCTATTAGTGGAAAAATTATGATCGGCAGAGACATAGTTGTTGATGAGAATGAATCATGGAATTGTACATCTAATAGCACAACTAGAAACCCTTTGATGAATTCCTTGTTAGATGAGTCAGAAAATGAGGAAGTAGATGAAATTCTAGATGAGAATGTTCTGAATACCGATGAGAATGTTCAGAGTACAGTTGAGAATGTTCTGACTGATAGACCTCATAAAACAAGAGTAGCTCCAACTAGATTGCAGGATTGTGAAATAATAGCTGATAGTGAAGTCACTGAAGATGGAGATTTGGTTCACTTTGCATTGCTAGCAGATGCTGAACCAATTAACCATAGTGAAGCTTTGAAGAATGAAGCATGGAAATCTGCAATGTTAGAAGAACTAGCATCTATCGAAAGGAATAACACATGGAAACTTGTCAAACTTCCAGCAGACAAGAAGACAATTGAAGTCAAGTGGGTGTATAAGCTGAAGCATAATCCTGATGGTTCAATTGCTAAACATAAAGCCAGATTAGCTGCTAGAGGATTCCTTCAAAAAGTAGGTCTTGACTATTCAGAAGTTTATGCACCAGTTGCAAGGATAGAAACAGTGAGGTTAGTAATGGCTCTAGCATGCAAGAGAAATTGGTCTACATTTCATCTTGATGTAAAATCTGCATTTCTGAATGGTCCTATAGATGAAATTGTATTTGTCACTCAACCTCCTGGTTTTGTGATACAAGGGAAGGAAGATATGGTATACATACTGCACAAAGCTCTCTATGGCCTTAAACAGGCACCAAGAGCCTGGAATAAGAAAATTGATTCCTATTTGATTGAGTTAGGTTTCACTAAGTGCAAATCAGAATATGGTGTATATGTGCAAGCTGTTGCATCTGACATAACACTCATATGTCCATATGTTGATAACTTGTTAGTCACTGGCAACAACATCAACAATATGAAGAAATTCAAGCAGTTAATGATGAATGAATTTGAAATGACAGATTTGGGAAATTTGTCTTATTTCCTAGGCATGGAATTTATAAGAAATGAGAAAGGTATTATACTGCATTAGAGGAAGTATGTTAGAGAGGTTCTGAAAAGGTTCAGAATGTTGGAATCTAATCCTGCAGCATCACCTATAGAAGCAAATTTGAAACTTGAGAAGGGTGGTGAAGAAGAGAAGGTTGATGCAACCTTGTTCAAACAGATAGTAGGCTCATTAAGGTACCTATGTAACAGTAGACCAGACATAGGTTTCTCAGTTGGTTTAGTGAGCAGATATATGGATGATCCTAGAATCTCTCATATGAAAGCTGCAAGAAGAAATCTCAGATATCTAAAGGGTACAATCAATTATGGCATTTTCTCTCCTGCAAGTTCAGATGATAATGATGCAGTGATTACTTGTTACTCAAACTCAGATTGGTGTGGAGACAAATCTGACAGAAGAAGCACAACAGGTTATTTCTTCAAGGTTTTTGGTGCACCAATCTCATGGTGCTCTAGAAAACAACCAGTAGTGGCTTGTCCTCATGTGAGGCAGAGTATATTGCAGGCTCTTATGCTGCATGTCAAGCTATTTGGATTGAATCTGCGTTGAGTGAGTTGAAGATTCAAGTCAGGAAGCCAATTGTTTTGCAACTGGACAACAAGTCAGCCATCAACTTAGCTAAGAATCCAGTTCTACATGGCAGAAGTAAACACATAGAAGCTAGATTTCATTTCTTAAGGGAGCAGGTGAATCATGGGAAGCTAGAAGTGAAGCACTGCCCAAGTGAATCTCAACTTGCTGACATTCTGACTAAGAGATTGAAGATTGATAGGTTCTTGTCTCTTAGGAAGAAATTAGGAATAATTCATTTTGATTGATTTGTATGTTTGATGTTCCATAGTTGGATTATAGGGAGCATGTTGTGGATAAATCCAACTATGTTTGTTGGTTAACTAACTAGTTAGTTAGTTTGTTAGTGGTTTGTAGTGCAAGTTACTCAACTTAGCCTATAAGTACATGTTTGTATTCAGTTGATACATAGAGAATTATCTTGTATCATAATCAATAACAGTTTTACAATTTTCACAATAAACAAAACCTCTCTTCATCCTCTCTATTCTCATCACAGTTCAAAACGTTATGAACTCTCTCTCTTTCTCTCATCAGTGAGTTCAAGCAAGGTGCTTGCTCTAACATAAAGAAGGTTGATTAAAAAAATCATGGGAATGGCTAATGGGAGTACTGATAAAAGCATAGTGTAAGCATATAAATTTCCCACGACTCAATGTGATATGTGCTTGTGAATAATTTATATGAATAGTCCAATAGCACCATTTTAGTGGCTAGTGGTAAGCCTATTTTGTCAATGTGTGAGTGGAATATAAGTTATTTGATGAACAAAGATGCTAAGTTGAACATAATATGTCAACCAGAGGTTTCATTGTTGACTTGGTAAAAATCTCTTATCCTTGCAATTTATGGGACTTGGTTGATATCTCTTATCCTTGCAATTTATGAGTCAAAAAAATCCAGAAGACTATGTTAGATGCTAGTTATATGAGGGAAACATATGAGAGATGGTATAACCCTAGTGAGTCCAATTAATGGGAATGACGTGGCCAAGGGTGGGCACAGAAGAAATTCTGCCACCAGAATATAAGAGGAGAGGGTCCGGAAGGGCAAAGAAACTTAGAACTAGAAAATTGCTCATCTCCCAAAAAAAAGCCCACTTCTATACAAACTGATCAAATACCCTCCATTTGAGTTAACTCACGCTCTATAAACTGAAATATAACATACATGAGTTAACTTACGTTGGGGTTATAACCTACATGAGTTAACTCACTTATAACATGCGTGAATTAACACACGCTGACTTAAGTTGAGTTAACTCACGTGGAGGTATTTTCGGAAGTTCGATTGGGAGCGAACGTTTTTTTTTTTTGGGATAAGAGCAATTTTCATACATTAAATTAGATACAAATCCACAAAAGCTTTTTTAATATGTTTGGGCTACCCGGTGTTCCCAACATAGATCTCAAATCAGCAAATTGATTCGTGCATCGCCTTTAACAAGAATGGTGATTGTATTTTCATCTCTCAAGATCCACTCGCTAATTGTCTTAGTATCTTCATGAAAATGGAATTGCAGCAAAACGAAATATTTTAGCAATGGAATTGGGTAAATTTGAGTATTTTTGTTGAATTTAGGATTATTATTTTTTTTGGAAAATAGAATGAATTAACTGAAAAATAGAAATTGAAAGATAACTGAAATTTAAAATTGAGAACTGAAGATCAAAACCAAAACTTGTTTTAATCTCTGAAAATTTCAAAACAGAAAACTATCGGAAATGGAGCCAAAATTAACTTACATAGGTACACATCTTTCACGACCAATTCTATGATACACAGTGAGACTAGTCTTGCATCATGCTTAAGTTAGTTTCCACCATTTGACCAGCACCATTAAATTAAATGAAATATGCTGCGATTTTTTTATCCAATTGTGAAAGACACCTGTGCATGGTACAAGACTATTTTGCTTGTGCATGTTAGACAAAGCTTCCTACCAAAAGGGGTTTCACTTGTGTAACATTGGGCATTTTTATGTTATATAACATTGCCCAACCAGGGTGTGCCACGTGGTACACCCTTTTTTTAAAATAAAAATTCAATTAAAGCCGATGGAAAGAAACACCTGAGACAGAACTAGGAAATAAGAGAAAACGCGCCAAACCCTTTTGTCTTTCTTTCTTCCACTTCAAAGCAAAACTCAGCCATCGTCATCATCAGTTTTCGTGCACCGTTAGTCGCCGCCGTCGCGGCCGCCAACCTGCCATGAATGCGACATCATAAGGTTTTTTTTCTTCTATTTTTTTCTTTTGAATAATTGAAATACTCATAGGAATGAGCTCAAACCATAGTAAAAATCAAAATTTCTATGAAAATAGAGAATAACAACACTTGATCAAGAAGATAATACAATAGTTTTTGAACTAGTTTCAATTTATTAGGATTTGATTTTAGGAAATTTAGGGTTTTATTTAAGGATGATATAGAACCCATTGCAATGTCTACATAAGCTCTGTTTCTTTTATTTGAAGCTTGACTCATGTTGTTGTTTTGAAAAAGGCAAAGGGGACTGATTGATCCTGGAAAATTTTTGTTCTTATCATTCATTCTGTTTTAATGTGCTTCAATAACGGTGATAATGGTGCTCGTCCAAAAATTATGAGTTCGGATGTTATGCAAGCAAAAGGGTCCAAGGTACGACCTGGTTCAAAGCAAATTAAGCGACACAAAAGTATATGTTGAATAGAGATTACTTAAATTGAAGCACTAATATTAGTTATAGTATTATTATGCTAAGCTGCTACTTCTTGTTTATATTTAGGCACTTTACTGAAGTACTTAAATTGCTACTGCTACTGCTAGTTATAGTATTAGTTATAGTATTATTGAAGCACTTTAATTGAAGCACTAAAATTGAAGCACTTTACTGTCATTTTGCCAAGCTGCTAATGCTTGTTTATATTTTCTGCTACTGCCATGATTTTACATGTCTCTTAGCTTAATAATTTTACATAATCATTTTAGGTTAAAGAATTAACAAGTCATATGGTTGATGGAGTATCTTGTTCTGCGTCTCCAACTTATAAGCCTCCACAAGCACATGAGGATCAAGTCAATTACACAGCCATGTTGATGGTAATTTCAAAAACAAATTCATAAGGAACTATTCATACATTTAACAAGTATCGTGATGCTAATTTTTAAGTTGTTATTAATGTAGGCACCTCTTGATGATACAAATATTGGAGCATTGCATTGATTGACCTCTAATCTACATCAAAAGAAATGGAGTTTTTTTTTTAAGGAATCAAAACAAATGGAGTTGTTGCGTGTTTCACCGGGCTGCTGTCATCTGTTTTTCTGGTTCGGCATGTTGCAGGTTGTTTTCTGCTGTTCAGACGTGGTTTTTTGGGAGCATGGGAACTGTGTTTTGCTGTTAAACCCACTTAGTAGTGTTATTTTAGCTTCTGTTAGTGTGCTGTCTTAGGATTGTGCAGCCAGGCCTCTGCTAAGTTGTTATAGCAGCAACTTTAGTTCCCCAGGCATGGTGGGTATTTTTTGGGGTTTGTCCCATTTTTTTGTCTTACAACAAGTTCTGCTATACATTGATTTTGTATTTTGAATGGAATATACAATATTGTGTTAGCCTAATTGAATGGAATGAATGCATATTTTCTTACTTTGAATTATTTTGTAACAACAACTTATTGAGTTTTTGTCATTTGTTCATTTATGTTCATGCGTTTTTTTGCCTATTGAGTTGCTTCAATTGCACATCAATATTCAATGAATATTAACAAGTAATAATAGCATATCAAGAAGTTGTGTTTAGTTTTTTTCTATAGCAGTATATTGCTCTTTAGCATTTCAGTTGACAACAATTTCTAATAGCTGCAAAATAACAGATGCTGAGTTTTCATAACAGATGCTCAGTTGCTCAGTTTTCATAACAGATGCTCAATTTCTAATAGCAGCAATTTCACAGATTTTCAATTTCAATTTAACAGATGCTCAATTTCTCTGCAACATCATTGTAACTCTTTTCGGTATTTTTTTTTTTTACTGAAAAAATCAACCCTTTTCTCTGCAACAATTCAAAAAATCCCAAATCAACCCACCTCTCAAGAGACAACTGAAAATGTTGTTATTACTTATTAGTCTACTGATCTCAACAATAACAACCCTCAATGAATCAGCTTTAATTGATTTTCCTCAATGAATCTCAAAATCCATTCTAAATCAAATTCATCAAATTTGAAAAAGAGATTGTCGCAGGGGAGAAAGAGAAGAGGAAAGGTGTTCGATGGCGGAGGGATGTATCGGCGGTGGCGAAGGATAGTTGATGGTGAGTTCTCATGTCGTAGGGGAGAAGGAGAAGAGGGAATGCGTTTTTGGTTTTCTGAGTTCTCTCACGTGTTTCTTTCCATCAGCTTTAATTGAATTTTTTTTTATAAAAAAAAGGGTGTGCCACGTGGCACACCCTGATTGGGCTATGTTATATAACATAAAATGCCCAATGTTACACAAGTGGAACCCAAAAGTTATACGAATGAAATTTGTGCCTCTCTTTATAAACATTCGACAAGTAAAAACCTATAAAAACTTGGTGCAGTATTACAATCAATAAATACTTCACCGTGCCAGATTCCCAATCAGAAACTTGTAGGATAATTTATAACTGGAATGCCTAATCCCATCTTAGAATTGCTTTGGAAGCTAGTAAAGATTGTCACCATGTCTGCGTCTGTACATCAACTGCTACTAGAACCAACAACAACCTAAATGGTGTAAAACAAAGATTTAGCTACCAACAATAAGGCAAATTCCATTTTGTGCCTTTGTGTTTAACATCAGAAGGAAACAGAAAGCACAGAAAATAATCTGGGAAAAAGAACAGAGAAGGAAGAGAATCTAACCTGTGAATGGCCACCAGCACAACACTCTCGTGCTATAACTAATTTTATTAGACTGAAGAGTCCTTCTGTATCAAAAAATAATGACATTAATAATGACAATTATCACACTAGGCAGAGATTATAGATAGGCTGCATAACAGTTACCAACTTTAATAGTCAAGGGATATTCATATTATAGAACTGTTAGGGATTACTATTGCATATATTCCACCCCCTTCTCCTTTTCAACCCTCTGGTTATATTGCTACATGACATTCAACAGATCCTGTTTCAGGTTTAGAGTTTGAAGGGCACAACAGAGGAAAAAGTTGTCCAACATCATCCAGAGACCGCGACTCTTTAAATGTCTATTTATTACATCTATACAACTGTGTATATGATACTTCCGACCTTCATCTAACATCAGAAAAGACGATGTGGGCTTTACGTCATATGATCTATCCAGAATATACCCTTAAAAAAATATTCATAATAGTACGAGGCTTGTTTAAACAAAGTTACCTTTCATTGTCATCATGAATTATAGGTGTATTTTTTCACAAACACTCGTAGGCATAGTAAGCAGTTTAGTAAATCGCAATACAGACCACAGGTAAGCATAGAGCATATTGTACTTGTGGCCCATATTGCAAGAAAAAACATATTTAGCAAAGACAATGCAACGCATAAGTATCTCTAACCAAGCTAGTTTGCAATTATGATCACATCTATAATTCGCAGGTATTGGCTTGAATACAAGTCTTTACTCTTTAGTCTACCTTTGGCTGCAATATCTTTTGACTGTCACTGAAATATTGATTTGGATGGTTAATCCCTGCATCGCATTGCACACCGTGAAGAGCTTCAAATGTCAAGGTACATGCTAACTGCACATACAGTACCCATATATCAGATATTAAGTTCAAAGGTTAAACTTAATAATTGGAGTTCATCAGGTTATGCTGAGACCTACCTGATAATGTCTATTTCGCACTTTGTCCATGACATCTTCCATGGCTCGACTGTTCACCCCCATTCTGCTGAGAGCAGCTCTTAGATTCTCTTCACTGTTAAATTCAAAAGGCATCAAATAAACACCATGCCATGACTAGGCAAAAAAAAACAAACATCAGAGAATGAGGCTGAACTGTTGGTAAACAAGTAGGCCCCACTGCATGTGGGTGTTTGTAGTCAGACAATTGCAACAAGGAACTGCCAAAGTTTCTACAATGCATTAAATGCATGAGGTGAAAATCTTCTACTCTAGTATAGCTAGGTGTGCAGAGTTTGTTATTCACATTGTCCATTGCAACAACTATTAACAAAGATGCATTACGTTCACATTGCCTCATTTCTATATAAATAAGAAATGAGTTAAAACTCCTTTAACTCTATTTGGGTGCAGCTTATTCCCTATTATTTTGATTGTAGGGAACCCCCAAAATCACACAATTTGAGCAAATAAAAAACATAAGGCATGGCCAATACTAGAGTAAGCTGTAAGAAAATGTAGGTGGCGTGAGAAGAGATGTGAAACTGCATTGTTCTTAAGGATTAACTCGAGTAAAATCTGTAAACTATTCGAAAAAATGACCCACTATGAGGATATGGTGTGGTAGTGGGGTTAGACCGGGGCAATAAAATAATAAAAGGTTAAAATAGAAATAAGGTTCTAATAGTGAGATCAGATGGAGACAAAATTTTGTCTATACAGAACAAAGTCAAACTTTTATTTTGACAGGGACCAAGTGAAAAACTTATCACAGGTATAATACTCAAAATAATTATCGAATGTAAAATCATCGAATAATATTTCTCACTAAGCAATGTGGGGCTTAGTATCTTTAAAATGTTTGAAATACACACAATTTCCAAGTTCTCACAATTAGAATATAGTAGTATTCAATACATTTATTAAGTAGAGTAAACAATATTTAAAACATACATTCATTCTAAAGTACACTGAAATAAACTTAATTAATTTACCACTCATAGATTTGTGGATTATAAAGCCAACATATATAATTTAGTAGCAGGAGAGAATATTAAATTGCTCTTGAATCTTTCCACTATGACACAAGCCAAAAAAATTATTTATCAAATAAAATCAAAATGGAGAAAAATGAATCTAATTCATAAATCCGGTTTGGAAAGCTAAACTAGCCAATTAATTGGTTTAATAGATGCCAAGAGTGACCTGAAATGTCGATAGGGGCAACCATGATGATCTCCAGCACCAGGAGTTGATGAAATAACCTTTGAACAGGAATAGGGTGTATAATCCTGACATGCATCAGAATATTAGTTTTTGAAACTTGTCACACGCGGCATAGCAACACATTGGAAACAAACAACTGAGTATTTTCAAATCTAGTTTTGAATTGTAAAATAAAATCACAAAACACCCCTGTAAAAGGAATATATTTGTGACATGCCAAAAATCAGTTTAAGTTATTCCAATAAAAAATCAGTTAAGTTTAGTACTTACAGTTCTCTTCCCTTCCTTTCCATAATTATGGCGTATGTTATATGAATATTCTTTCTCAAACTTCTCCAAACCAACCTACAACCAGATCTTACAATTAATTAATCATTGATGTAATTTGACAAATATAGAACAGTATATAAAATACGAATAACTATTCAAAGATTATACACCAAGATGTCTAGAGAGATATGGGATAAATTGAATGTATAATATGAATAGTGCAATTAACAGTTCTATAATATGAAATAGTGCAATTCAACATTCATTCTTATTGTAATAAACTGAATAGATAGACAGGCAGATTAAAGGCAAAACTGTTGTCATTCTCACATGTTTAACTTTAAAGTATGAATGAGTATGTAGATTTCAGTTTCTGATAGAGATCATGTACAAAAAAAAAAAAGAGATCATGTACAACAATCGAACTTACCTTTTTAGAGAACTCGGCTCTCCAAAACGCAAGTGCATCATCAAGGTTCAAACCAACACCCTGCTCATTACAGAGAAAAGAACAAAAGATGAGAACACTGAAGACAGACGGCGGAAAGAATGAACGCTCATTGAAAAGAAAGCAAATTAAATAAACGTATATGCACAAAGGAATGATCTGTCAAACCAATAAGATAAGCTGCATCATGGACACCCACATGTAAAAGCATGTGAAATGTCAAGCTACATTTAATGGTATTATCGATATGCTCAGACCGACCTTGAGAAAGAGGCCTAGTTGCATCCTTCCACCGTGCTTTAAATGATGGTCCTCTTTCAGCTGCATAAGGGTGGCATAAATCAAGAGTCAGGACAGATGAGACAAGAAAAGGACAAAATGGAGACTCATTATAAAAGATGAGTTAAGAAGAAAAAAAAGAAATTAAAAATGAACTGAAGAGTGAGAATTGAGAAACACAATATATGGATCGTAGTTTATGACTGATCTCTTACTTTATCAAACAGGTGACGCATGCACAGAGGAAATGAGCTCTTGGCAACTTGATCAATGTCTTTTAAAGATATCTCAGTATACTCTCTTGGCTGCAGAGGTTCTCAATCAAAAGGACAATTAATTGCCAATACAACATCACATTAACACCTAATAATGGTGACAAATGAACAAATATACCACAATAATTACCTGAGAAAAATCAGGACCCAGATAACTTGAGCTCAAGGCTTCCACAATCTACAAGAAACCTAGTCAACATCAATTAAAAGGAAAGGATATACTGATAAACAAAGAGCACGATCACACTTACAGGAGTCAATCTATGTTTCTCTTCTTCTCTGATTGAAGATGTCCATTTTCTGCAACAATATAGCAACCCTGAGAATCTGAAGACAGAAAATTCTCCTATATATTAGAACATTTATTGAGATCCAAATCACCAACAAAACCTGTTTGTAAGGACGAGTGTCTTTGACAGCTGACTGCGGAATAGCGTGGCTACAAGCGAAACAACCTGTGAAGGAATCAGAATTGAAACATAATAAAAGGTTTACTATACTAACCAATACAATGATATTATAAAACAACTAATAGAAAGCAATTACATTACCAACCTGATTCATTGCAACATAAGCATATCCTTGACTTATAAACACTTGACGCCGAGCTACAAGTTCTGGAACTTCTTCAAATGGTACCTATTTGGGAATGAAATGCAAGATATTCAAATGTCATAAACACCGAGTAGAGAGGGGGTAATTCTAGATTAAGATGACATCAAGAATATATAATTTCCACTCCATGCATTTTTTAGAGAGTAATGATAGCAACACTCTTTTGAACACCCTCTCTAATACTCACTCTCTTGTTGGTTTAAATTATTGTGGGTTTACACTTTGAAAATCGAACCTACACAAAGTGGTGGGACATACATTGATTTCATCCAATAAAAGAGTGAGTGCTAGAGAGTGTTGAAAAGTGAGAGTTGCTAGCATTCGTCTTTTTTAGAAAGGTTCCTCCCACAAGATTATTCAATCTTACATTTATTGTCATGATGGATACAATCAAATGCAAGTTGTTTGATATGTTTTCAGGGAAAGTAATGAAAAATAGAGATGAAAGTGAGTTGAAACAAGATATTCTCTCAAACACCCCACTCATAAACAAACTTCTGAAAACTAAAAACAGCATTTCTACTTCCTTATCCCTTCAAAATAGTGCACAGAAATTTATCATGTCCGACTTTATAATACCTAACTGATCATCAGACTTAGTGACAGAAAGTTAAAAGGGAAAAGATAACACACATACCTTGTAAAAGATAGCATCAACTGCAAAAAAGAAAAGCAAATGATAGCACGTCAGATATAAATAAGTAATCAAAAACAGGAAATGACTTGTTAACTTCAAGAAGAGAAAGGATTTAGAACTATTGAAAATGTATATCCTTGCCCTATATTAGAATAGCAGCACAAACAAATCATATCACTTGTAAAATTCCCAAGATATCTTTTACATAAATTAAATCAAGCAACTGCTACCTCAGTGCTTGGTTGACATGCTAAAGGAATCCAAAGGAAAAAGGAAATGCGCCTTAGGCGGCAGCAACAACTGGATACTTTTATGTTCCTACCCATTCAACCTCCAGCACAGTGCATGGAAATAATTTATGCTGAAAATAATGAAATCTATGCCAATACTGTAAATGATCATTGAATAAAGAAAACACTGCCTTCCTACCTGTGGGTGATGGCTGACCCATGGAACGTGCAACTTGTCCCAATTTCTCTTTTATGCTCTGGAAATAAAAAGATTCATATTTTAACGTACTGAGAGGTATTTGTTACTCTAAACTAAATTTTGCATTAATTCACTTCATAGAAACAATAACAATAAAATGAAAACCAATAAAACAAATCGCATGTCATTACCTCAAATTCCACACTGTTAACAGCCTTGCAAGTAAGGTCAAATTCGTCCATGATCGCCCTCTGCACTCACAGGCAAAACACGCGATAAATTAGCATCTTACTTGACATGCAAAATACATGTGGTTAAGGACAGATTTTACCTGAGCTTCAGTAGTTAGAAAACGAAAACGGTAGCGAAAAAGTGCACATTCCATAGAGAGATACCATTTCCTCAAGTCCTCCCTAGTCATAAAGGTCAATATTCAAGTAATTTAGTATATATTGAATAACTTAGGAATGTAGTTTGGATTTCTTTATGAATATAATATTCTTTCTCAATCTGTTTGAGTTTAATCCTTGCTTTTGTCTGAAAAATTGTCATTCAGGATCAATGTGTATGATATACGTGGATGAGGAATGAACCACTCCCTCTACATAAAGAATGTTAATACTTAACAATCTCGGTCTCAATTGATTACCAATTGACTCACTTATTTATATTGATCAAAATGTCATTTTCCAAACAACAGCATATGATTAAGCTTTGGATCACAGTGTTGTTAAATAGAAACTATAGAGGTGCTATTCCACGCTATAGCGTAGCAGAGTTTGGACAAACCGCTATTGTTCCGCGATACGCTATATAGTACAAAATGTTGTCAAAATAGTAGCACTATAACACTATTGCAGAGTGGAATTTTAACAATCTGCTGTTTTATGCTATCCTTGATTGACAATATTGGGATCACATAAAAGGGAATGCCTTTTTAAATTGCATAGAACAGAGAACTAAAAACAAATAAAAGAGAGAGTTCTTACGTTCTACAATACACGAGACGTAAAACGAAATGAGATATAATATCCTTATTCAGAACTTCAGAAGCATGCTGGTGTCTCATGTTCATTTTCCATAGGTCCTTTACCTGTGGCAAATGAGGTCTTTACATTAAAATAGTTCACAAGAGAATGAAAATCTAGTAAACTAATGATCTATCCAAAAAATTTACCAATTTTTCCATTTCATCTGGTTTCTTCCCTCGCGACAAACCATCAGAAATCCCCTTGAGAACTGCAACAAGCAATAATATACATCAATGATCAAAATATGCATCACAACCTATGAAGCACTAACACAAACACCGGACACAGATACAACAACACCAATAATTATTTGAAAACATGACTTCATTGAATATAATCACTTGTGTAGGTGTTTTGTCGAACACCTGACACGCATCGGATCAGAAGTGTCGGTGCTACATTGATCGCAACACCTCAAACACATACACACGACAAATCAATTGCAGATTTAAGATTTCAGTCAAACACTACACTAAAATTACGATTCAAACCCTAGGAACGAAAACATCGAGAAATGGAAGCATGCGGTTACGAATAGAACAGATCTGTAGAAATTGAAGAAGCAGAATGCGATTAGTACCTCGGAGGCGATCGATGGCGAAGGATTCGAAATCTTCGAGTCGGACTTCGAGTGGCGGAGCAGAGCGATAGAGGGGAATAGTTGGAGCAGAAACGGCGTCGTTTGAGGTAAATAAGTTCCGGTGACTCTGAGGTCGAACAACTTCCATTGCTTTCTCTTGCGGTGACGAAGGTAGAATAGTGAAATGCTATGTCAATTTGTGACTCGTTTGAGTTGCTGGTTTCCACTTTGTGAATTGTCGCGCCAAATTATTGGCCCAGGGGTACAAAATGGCGGGAAAATGATATTTCTTCTCCCTCTCTCGCTATTTTTTATTTTCTGGAAAAATACATTCGAATTTAAGTTTTTAAGTTTATTAATTAAAAAAATGAAGAGAAAGACTGAATGAAATTAAAGAAAATAATTCAAAAATATTTTGTCCTAAAAACAGTCCTAAATTAAAACGAATATTTAATAAAAAAATATTTATTATTATTTTCATTTTTATAATTTTCTCGCAATCCAGTTTAGTCTCGACAAAAAAACAATATCAAATTAGTCTATGACATTTTCATACATGGGTTAAATCAGTCTTTGATTCGTTATAACAAAAAGACTAATTTGTCTTCATTATAAAATCTTTTGTTGAAAATTAAATTAGACCATGAGAAAATAGTGACGGACCAAAATTGGTTTACATTGATAGAACATATCCATTAATTTCATACAAATATTATTTTTAATTTTAGTGGTAAACTAAAATCAAAGAATTAGGCCCGTTTGGATAAAAAGCTCGTATTGATGCTTGTAGCATTAGAGCTTATAGTACTAGAGCTTACATCATAAGCTCTTATACTCAATAAGCTATTTACATTTGAATATGTATCCTAAAAAGTACTTACATAAATTGAAGTGTTTGGATATGTCATTATATAAGCAATTATGAAACGTTAAAATATTTTTAATTTAAAAAAAAAAATCAAAGAATCAAACCACAATTTTTTTAAGGAATCAACCCACGATTTTAAAGTCGTAAAAAGAACAATATTAAAATATAGTAATAATTTTAATATACATAAAAAAAAGGAGTTAAATAAGCTTTTGGTCCTTAAAAATACATTAAATTTTATTTTTAGTCCTCATAAAAAAAGTGAAATGTTTCGGTCCTTAAATTTTTTATTTTTAGAACATAGTTTTAGTCTCTAGTCTCTGTTAAATTAAAATTTGTTTAATTATGTTTAAAATCTGAAACTTTTGAATGGTTTTTTACATATTTGTTTAGAACATTAATAAGTTCCTCTATAGAAAATGAGCTCAAAATTTGATTTTTAAGTCTAACATTTTACTGCTTTTTTCTTAAAATTTTGACGTTTTAAAAAAATCATATTTCATTCATTAGATGTTAAAAAGTTATTATTTTTGGTAAAAGAGATTCTTATAGTATTCTTAACATGTTTGTAAAAAAGACTTTAAAAATTTAAAAGTTTAAGCATAACTACACAAATTTTAATTTTATAGGAATTAAAACTATGTGCTGAATTTTTTTATAATGACCAAAACATGTCAATTTTTTTTATAAGGACTAAAAACAAAATTAGATATATTTATAGGGACCAAAAACTTATTTTACCCGATAAAAAATCATTAATATTCTTATATAACAAAATTAACATTAGAGGTTGAAATAAATAGTCTAAACATCACTATTCTCAAGTATAATTGATTTAAAATATTAGAATTTTAATAAAATAGAATGTCATTTTATTATATTTTTCATTTGTCATTTTTTTAAATAAATATGTTTATTGACCCGTTGACCCAACCCGAACTAACCCACTCATTATCGGCTTGGTTCGGTTTGACATAAAAACTGCCGGTCTTTTACCCAACTCAAACCAATTAGATTTAACGGAGGATGAGATAACAGGTTTGGCCAAAACTTACCCAACCCAACCGTGTACACCCTAATGAAAATGTAAGTGGCGAGATATTGGAGGTGAACATGATCAACTTTTCAGTTAATTTGTTGTAAGAAGAACTTTTCAATTTATTATGATGTTCTCACTTTCCTAGTCGATGTGCATACACTATTCATCCGTATAAACATACGTACAAAGGCTGGCATTAGCATATCTCTACCTATAAACGTAAGATTTTAAACTACCAATGAAGCTTCAAACTAGCTGCCCGCATAAGTGGATGTGCAAAGTATGCTCCTAATGTTAAAGCAGTGATTGTAAAATATGGTAATCGAATGAACTCCTTGTAGAAATCTTTTGGTAACTTTTGTCTTCCATCAAGTATTGCTGCAAAAGGGACAACACTCGTTCTACCCTTAACTATCTCAAAATCTTCCCCATATCTTTCAGCCAGTTTCCTATCTCCATTCCAAACACCAAATAAATGGTGTGCAATTAAGGCAAATGAAGCTGCAACTGCCACAGAATTTCCAATCCAAACTGTATGAGCAAGACACCACATGACCTGTCCAACCATCTTCATAGCAAAACAAAATCTTCATTCAGAATAAGGTGAAGTGAAAGAAAAAACTTGTGAGTGAAATGGGTAACACTGAAGGGTAGGGGATGTTTACCCACAAAACGTCGATTGAAGAGTAAATATCCAATCTGGTCTTTGAAATTTTATGACTGTATCAACCGAGTTTCATACATTACCAATATTACAAAATGATCCCTAGAATTGTAAAATATTAACCAGGTTTGTTCATGCGTTAATATTTGAGGGACTATAATAAATTAATAACATTTAGTTAATAATGTCATAGATGCATTTGAAATTAACTGAACAATGTTAGGGATGCATTTGACAACAGATCCAAATGGAGGGACGAACCTAACATTATAGAATTCTAGGGATCATTTTGTAATATTGATAATATGGAAGACTAAGTTATTGATACAGTCCTTTGAATCCAGGAACCAAATTGGGTATTTACTTGTGGATTAAACATAGTATACACTATAAAGTGCAGAAAAAGAAATTCTCCAAGCATTAAATGAAGTATGTAAAATTTATAATGGCTCCTTGTCTTGATGTCAGAAATGAGATCTCTCATGGATAGTTATGCGGTAAACTGCTTGAAGATTGACTTTCTTTACCAACATTAATATGTAACCTTTGAAAAAAGAAAAAAAAAAAACTTGATTCACAAATTTGACAATATGTGATTACTACTTATCCAAGCTACCATGATCATCAAAATCATAAAAACCCCAAATTCATTAGTGTCTTACTTTATATTTTAATCTATGCAATTGTTTGGATTTGTGTATACCTGTGGATGCCTGGTTATTCTCATAATTCCAGTTTCATAGAGATGTAACTTAGGCTTGTCAACTGCTGCAACCTCTAAAAGATTAAAGGTTGCAGGATACAGGAAAAGGAAGGAGATGAAGTTAGAAATCCACACAAATTGATGAACCCCAGGAACATCTTGGAGCTGCCAGAGCTGAAGTCCATCATATCTGTGATTAATAAAATACACCTGCATCATAAACCGAAACATGGATAAGAAAATATTAGTTTAAAATTCGAATCAACTTCAATTGTCCTAATAAAATTATTGGGGCTCAAAACAAATAAAGCAATCATATCATTATATATATTGAAGTTTTTTTGCAGCTTATACGAAGAAAAAAAAACATGTACAAACTCACAATCATTGTGAGAGCCAAAGGTAGCGATGTGCTTGCAAAAAGAACACGGTAAGCTCGTTCACCAATGAGTTTCTCACCGGTGTCACGGAAGCTGGCCAGGCCACTATGGACACCTGCAAATATGAGAACCAGGACCAACATAACCACCTGCAGAATGCAACACTTTCAGAGGGTTACTAATGAGTTATGAATCTAAGTCCATTGTTGTTGTAGCTTTAAATTGGATGGAAAAGACAACTAAGAAACAGAACAGATATTACTAAAAACAAGTCAATATCTGCACGAGAAATTGTGTTCTATTAAGTATTGAAACAATCACAAACATCGGACACACCTTCAATCTGAAATGTCGTACTACATAATTTATGTTAGATGTTTTTATGCCTATAAATAAACAATTTCAAGATTATCTCAATCCTGAGTGTTACAATTTCAAGATTATTTCAATCCGAAGTGTTATAAACAAAAGTCAAAGTATCAAGACATTGCCTCAGCCTCCATGTCTTCGTTAGTTTAGTAGACCCATTGTAATATTGCTGTCAAAAGTGTGTAACGATGTTGTAACCCTTGTCTACAATTAATCTAGTCAAGCTTGTATTCAATAATTTCAGTATGAATTAGTATTTAAAATTCTAAAATGTTCTAAGTTTTCCGGCTTATAACAGACATGTGAATTCCCTATCACTTGACACTACTACATGCTCTTTCTTTGTTTCTTTCATGGCACTATTTTTTCAAGTCATCACAAACAAGCACTACAATTTTGGTTTCTTCAACTGAAATTATCATACAACATATCCTGGAATATTGAAATTTGAAAGCTAAGTCTTGAATACTGTAAGATAACAAATGTTACCTAGGTAGGTGTGGCTTTTGCCAAATTCTCTAAAAGAAATATTTTTGGTTTTTCTTCTTTATTCACAAATCCGTCAATACAAACAATCATAATACAATAATCATACATAATGCAATCTTTTTTCCTCAATTTCAAGTGTCAACCATATAAGATATAAACACCAAAACAGTATTAGAATCCAACCCATTTTTGTCTATAAAAAAAAACATTCAAAACCAATAAAAAAAAGAGAGAGAAAAAATGAATCACCTCATGACTATCTGAAATTCCTGAAATGGAATCAACAAAAGCCTTACCAAACCCAGTTGAATCATCAATCCAAATCACGTTAAGAACAAACAACACAACTCCCAATATTGCAGTGAAGTAAAACCATGAAGATAGGTTCTGATTTTGAAGGTCAAAGGTTGCAGAGTCCTCACCCACCAAATCAGAATCTGTGACTTCAGTAGTAGCATGTTCTTCAGAAGAAGAAACTCGTGTGACTAGTTTCTGAGAAAACAAGAGTGGGTTTGAAGGAAAATGCTGAAAACCCTGTTTTGATTTGAAGCATAAAGAAGAAGAAAAAGATGGTAGGGAATTAAGGTGTGGATGATGATGAAGAAGGTGTGATTTGGATGATGAAGGTATGGAAGAGAAGGAGGTGGAGAAGACAAGAGGTGTTGAAGCCATGTATGTTGTTCGGTTGAGAGTGAGACCTGTGTTATTATGTTTATAGATAGATACGTGAGTTTGGAAGAGAGTATCTAGAGAATGTTATGCTTGGGGGTTGGTGTTTTGGACTGGAACCAAACGGAACGGTGATGGAAACGCGGAAATCAAAACATTGTCTGTTTGTGCCAATAGCTGTTTTATTTATGTTTATGTTGAAACATACTAAATAACAAGGACACAAATCCAATATTCTTTTATGAATTATTAGGTGAAGTAAAACTTACATGTAAAGTACACATTAAAAGATATCAATGAAAATATGCGACTTTACCTCTCTAGGTTAATCGGATAAAGTCCAGTTTTGAGTTTAACTAATTTTTGTTGAGTAGAGGCTAAATTGAGTCAAATTTAACTCAACTAGACTCATTTGCATTTGCAGCTCAATTTTGTTCTACTGTGGTAGTTCTAGTTTCTATCCATCTCTGTGCAGGTACCCGAAAATCTGAGTAAGGTATCCCAAATTGTACCACATTTCAAATTGGTTCTCTAAGTAATCGACAAGAGCATAATTGAAAATATAAGTTATTGGTCATCTCAATAGAAGTATTTTACTACCATTAGCACATGTTTCAAATTACTTCATCCCCTCCTTATTATAAGAAACAATTGTTTTTTTAGATTCATTGAATAATTAATGTATCTCGTTATAAATAGAGACTAAATACATTATTTACATAATGAATCTAAAAAGATAAGTGTTTCTTATAACAAGGACCGGATGGAGTATTTTTAAAAGAAAATTGGTTACTTAATTATTAATCCCAAGAAGGTAGCTTGGTGAATTAAAAACACCAAATGAGTACTAACCAAGATGTTGAAGCTTTTAAACTTCGAAATTTAAAACTAAAATATTCCAATTATTAAAGAAAGTCAACCCCTAAAAAATTAATGATAACTGGTAAAAGAATTCTCATATTTGTTAGTTAAAATTCAAAATGAATTTAGAGAGTAACAAGTTACTAAACTGACTATCAATTTATCAGATACTAACATGACATTATCCTATATTTAGGAACTAAAATAACATTTCACTATTTATAAGTCCTACCTCAACTTGTAAATGTCAAAACTGTTAGCCAGGATATCCGTGATTTTTCATTATTAAGGTTCACATTAAAGATTTAAAAGTTAGTTGCATGTTAATTACATTAGCTAGATTAGAAGTTAGTTGGTCTAATTGATTATATAAGCTAATGTACCAACGTAACAACTCTTTTATCTAATGAAGATCGACTCAATTGATAAGGAGTTAACTCACCTGCAATGTTGTGGGTTCAACTTCCATTTGTAAGCGTAGACTGTCCTGACCTTAGTGAGCTCCCAGAGCCCAACTCTCCTAAACTTCCATAATTAATATTATTTTCATTTCACTTTTCTATATTTTTCTCTCAATTATGAATTTTATCAATAATTGTAACAGTTTGGCCCCATCTTTCTACAAGAAAACAAGATAAAAGGAGTATTGAAAAAAAAATTAGAATTCTAAAAGTTTGATGAGCAGGTAACAGCTGAGTTTTGTCAATTGACCTGAGTAAACCAATGTACTCAATCTAATTAAAAATCTTGATTTTTGGACGGCCTAAAACATTTGAAATTGTCATATTACATAATGTATATGATGCATGTATAAGAATGTTGGAGGCCTCAGTTTATTTGTTATATAACACCTTCTCCACCACTAGTGGTTCCCACCAACTTTATTCCAACCGTTTTTTGTTACCATTTCATATCTAGGCCCACATTCACATTCGTGCTACTGTTCTCTAATCTTTAATTGCTCTATTCCATACAATATTGCATTACCAAGGGATATAGGAAGCAAAACTGTCCTCTAAATTTGACATGTCTGCTGCTGTAGGAGCTGTGTCTACAACCAAAGATGTTTCCTTCAATGCTCATTTGGAGGAAGAGCATAAAAGCAAAGGAACCAACAAGGTTGGTGTCAACTATGATGATGCTGAGGAAATTGTGCCAGATGAAGAGGAAGAGGAAGAACCTAAGTTGGAATTGGATCTTGGCCCTCAGTTTTCTCTTAAGGAACAACTTGAGAAAGATAAAGTAAGTTTTTTTTTTTTTAAATGGTTTCTGAATTTGTTTTATTTGTCTCTAGCTGTGTTTTTTTTGATGAATTTGAAATTTTGTTTTGTATTTTAAAGGATGATGAAAGCTTGAGGAAATGGAAAGAACAACTTCTAGGAAATGTTGATGTGTCTGCTGTTGGAGGTACTTAGCTTCCTTTCAATTTTGTTTTTCTTCTGAAACAATTCTTACATGGATATTACTTCAGTAATTATAATGCTACATTGAAAATTCTTGTTGAAGACCCTCTTCTTCCAATTTAATTGACTTCTTTTATCAGGAAACACTATAGTAGTTCTCTCATCTTTTGCATTTACAAGATAAAATCAACTTACCTCTATATATAGCAGTCCAGCATGTCCAACCAAATTTTGGCAAAAATTCCTGATTGTGTCTTGGCCTAACGGTCGAGATTTGTCTGAACCGGTTGGTCTGCTATAGAGGATCCGGGGTCTTGTTTTTATTAACAAATTTAAACCTATCTTGTTGTGATGTAGAGAAAATAGAGCCAGAAGTGAAGATAGTGAGCCTCACCATTATATGCCAAGGAAGGCCTGACCTAATCTTGCCAATTCCATTCACTGCTGATTCCAAAAAGAGCATGTTCACCCTCAAGGAAGGAAGCCAATACAGGCTAAAATTCTCATTCACTGTCTCCAACAACATAGTTTCTGGCCTCAAATACACCAATGTTGTTTGGAAAACTGGGGTTAGAGGTGAGACATAAACCTCAATTTATGTTTCAGTTAGATTTATTAAACAGCAATATTTTTTAAATTGTCTTAGTTATGTGGCTTTTATGAATTTATTGAAATAGTGGAGAACACCAAGAAAATGTTGGGAACTTATAGCCCACAGAAGGAACCATATACACATGAATTGGAAGAAGAAACTACTCCTTCAGGCTTGTTTGCTAGGGGAACCTATTCAGCAAGAACCAAGGTAAGAAAATTACAAAATTGTATATAACATGCACAAAACTAATTCACTATTTTCTCTTTCTATTTACATGCGTTGCATTTAAACTTTAGATTAAAAATGTTAGACACTATACATGATCCACAATACATTCAGTCGCTGTTGTTTACTTAAATTATTATCGATGTCTACATGTCAGTGTTAGCGTCATATCCGATGTCCGTGTCAGTGCTTCATTTGTTGTTAGTTTTAATTTTAATTTTTTCTTTTAGTGTTTTGTGGAACTAACACATACTTATCGGTTCAGTTTGTAGATGATGATCGCAAATGCTACTTGGATGCTAGTTATAGGTTTGAGATTCAGAAGAATTGGCCTACACCACATTGAGACAGATTGAAATTCAAGTTTATGTTTGTTTATTAAACTAAGTTAGTGGAGTAGTGCACATGCATGCTAAATGATAGTGCAAATCTTTCTTACCCTTCTATTATATGGTTCCCTTTTTTGTATTGTAATAAACTAAATTTCACATCAAGGAAATGCTCGTGACAATCGCACTCATTCCACCTAAGATGCATCCAAGATTTAGTTGTTATTATCTGTTAGGAGTGTGACTGAGGGAATGGACCCCATGTGGATGTATACTGAAATAGTTATCAACAAATATCCTCAACTACTGCTTGTGCTTTCCGAAACAAATGGCCAAAAAGTCCATCAATTCTTTGGTGGTCCAAAAGTTTTTTTTATTATTATGACCACATGCTGGTTGCTAACGGTTAAAATCAGGAAGAAAAATTTAATAAGTCAAAAAGTAGAAATTTCACCAAAATGATTCTTCATTAAGATTAAGATTTCCGACTATCAACATTTGAATATAATGCAAAGTTTTATGTGGATGTTAGTGCAGTGGTCACTCTCTAACTCTTAACTTTATAGCATAAAGAGATTGACTAAGATTGTGGTTTTGTTTGAGCTTTGAATAAACATCTACATCTCCCGAATTGGATCTTCTCATGCATTAACCTCTCCAACAGAAAGAAAAGAAAAAAAAAAGAGGGAGGGAGAAAGAATATGACAGAAATGAGATGTTGATTGAGAGTGTAGTTAAGAGAGAAATAAGATGTTGCAGAGTAGAACACTAGGTATAAATATCTGTCACCCACAATTCAACCTTTGCCACAATGATTGTTAATGAACACAATTAATAAAAATAGATCAATAAAATTCACTCTGTCAAATGATGAGTGACTCAGTTTAATTATATACATTATTTACGTAATATATTTTTCCACTAATATACAAAGATAATCGATTTTTTAAACTAATAAACTAATAATAGTAATTTATACTATATATAAAGGGAATATATAGTTTTTGGGTGTCATTTTCACTTTCAACTACACCTTTAAACAGACTTGCCGATAAAAATATTATATTATTTTCACTTTCAACCAACCACCTTAATTTTATTTTTTCTCTCTATTGTTTTCATTTGTTTGTAGTAGATTACTAATTGGTCAATGGTAATTATGGCAAGCAATTAACCACTCTCAACGGAAACTACTAACAGCGGACTTAATATAATTATTATGGAGTTGACCATTTTATTGACAATTGAGTGCTCCCAAGTCTTTTAAACAAATTGGGAAAAGGTGTTAACTACAAATACTCTATTTTTTCCGGGCATAATACTTTCTCTGGGGTCTGGGCAATTGATGCACGTCCCCATATCATGCTTCCTTTCTTTCCAAGTAATGTTGCATAATAAATATATAACAATGATCACACCAATGGGTAAAAAACCCATGTAAGAATCACAGTTGGATAATCACAAAACTTACAACCTTACATAACATAGGATAATCCTATTCAAATTGGACTATGGAAAAAAGTATAATCACAAAACTCACAACCTTACACGTGAAGCCAGGTACAATTATTAATTAGGTCTTATAACATCACTTGCATTAGTCATTTTATACTTTAGTATTTCTCTCTTTTTTATATCCTTTTTCAAACAAGAATACTCTCCTAGACTAGCAAAAGAAGAAAGCTATGCATTGAGAAGAGTCTGCAAATTCCAATCAAGGTTATATTTCAGGCAAGCATGTAATTGATATGATCACGGTTTTCTTTTTTCCACTTTATCATCAACTCCTCTTTACTTTTCCTCAAGATGATTACGAATGCATTAATTTTCAGGCCTAAGTAATAATGAGGTAAAAATAATCAAAAACTACTCTGACCATGCACACACAGATTATTATAGCTATGCTGCCTGGATCCAGTTTGATTTGCAACATAATGTTGTGATTAGCCTATCATTACAATTCGCCCTTTTCTTAACATTTTTCACATTATGTCAACATATGATTATTACTGAAATCCCACACTAAAATATCTCCAGAACCAGGAGTATATCCTAAATTTAATTCTTCAATGCCTCATGTCAACAGCCACTCATTTTGTATACTGTACTGTACAAAGCCTTTTGAAATGATATTTACATGTAATATGTAGATTAGAAAGAAAAAAAATTAAGCAACACTAAATGATAACCAGTGATCTTATTACTTTGGAATATAGTAGCCACCTAGAATCACCAATAATCCAACAATGCAAACTTTACCTGCAATCCTATCTTACCACCCTCAGTGACAAGCTTAGCAGCTGTAACCAACCAATGGCCAGGAGCATCATGAGGGCCACGCAAAACCTCAGCTGTCTCGACGTATTTAAGTAGTTTACTGGAGTGAACAGGCACAGGTGGACCGTTGGGATAAATGCCAGAGTTAAGTGCAGTTGGAGCCTGCTTTGGCGGAGCAGCAGCAATACTATGCTGCGTGAATGAAAATGTTGAGCTCAAATTTGTGAAGAAAGTTGATTTTCTTGAAGCCTCTGGTGCGGCGCCCCACTCCGACTTTCGTATAGTACAATTAGTTATGTGAGTAAAGAGAAGACGCAGATGAAGTACGTTTCTTGGCCAACTCCCTCTGATAATGAGTTGTGCACCAGTTACAATGTAAACACCTCCGCAATCATTCAACCAGTTAGGGTCATGCTTGACGACAGCTGTGCAAACATTTGAGAATCTCTTCCATCTCACTGGTTCTAGGAATTGGTTACTGGATTCATTTTCATCAGATCCTCGCCACATAGATTGTATACTCGGGGTTGAGGCATCTGAAGAGAGGATCATCTTGTTTGGGAGGCTCGAAAGATGATTTATATGTAAAGCAAGTCTGTCACTTTTCTTGCCCTCCAGGTACAAGCGCAGGCCAACCACCGGTTTCTGTTCACTTACCACCTGCCATTTTGTACAAAATACCATAATTAATGATGAGAGAATATAACTAACCTATAAAAATGAAAGGTCGTGCCAAGCAGATAAAAGAAGAGTGGAGGAAAATAAAACAGAAGTGATAAATCCCTACAAAGTTATGCAGCACATGTCATGAAGAAAATTGAAAGGAAAAAACACACAGAATGAGCTTCTTGGCTCGTAGATGTTAGAATTATTATTATTATGGCATGTTGGAGCTGAATGCATTTTTGAGTTCTCTCACCCAGAAGATCACATCCCAAAATCACCAGAGGCAATCAGAAATTTACATGAAGTCCAGAAGCACATGATCTACTGCAAATCACGACTCCGTCCCTCAATATAAGCTTTTTTTGGAGAAAAAACAAACTGCCCATTTTATAAACCCCTTTTCAAGTTACTAGATATACATTATTTTTCACAAAAATAGCCCAGATTATTTAAAAACTCAAGACAATCATTATGTGAAAAAACATGAGTCCCAGCAATTTTGCGAAGTCCATCCACATTGGTGACAAATTAGTGCAATTTTGAAAAGACTGCCTAATTTATTTATTTTTGACAGAACTGCCTAATTTTCTTAATTCTCGCGAATTGGTCAAAGTAGACTTATATTTAGGGATGGATGTAGTATAAGTTATCCAAACTTACACTTCATCATTCATATAGCATTTTGCCACGTCTAACACAGCCAACAGCTTCACCTAAGGTACTTTGACTAGGCACTAGCACCTCTTTTTGGTTGAGGCACACACATCCGGTGCCCTAAGCTTGTCTTTCTGGTTCAGGCAATAGATGACCTTAGTGTATTAATCTTATTGATATTGGTAGCTATTAAAAACCCAGTATATTCAATGTGTGATGTTAAAAGGGATAGATTATTCAAAATGTAGAAAAAATAACTAGTTGATGGGTCGTAGGAATTCTTCATAAAAAAGCAGCTACAGCTTTCAAATTGAAATTCTTAATCAGTAGTGTTTGCTACGAACAATAATGGCTTGAAATGAAAACATTGAGATAAGGAATCAAGACAATGTTCTATTATATAAAGAGAGTTGTTCTCAATAAGCCACAACTCACAAACACATATATATTGTAATACATATTCACAAAGAGCATTTCAATAAACACATGATCATGACACTACATGACTAACCATCTTGAATTTTGTATTCACGTATGCAGGACAGTTGTAATACAGTCAATATAAAAAATGAGCAGTTTCATTAGTCTATATATGAAAGACATTTATATAATGAAACCACTTCATATATAAATAAAAGAAAATATATTTCTTTATTTGCAGACAATTAACTGAAAATGATAAAACATGCAACTGTAGGACACTACACTGTATAAAGCATACAACAGCAAAGTTCAAATTTGTCAGAACGCCTTTAAACCTACACTTCAATACTTATTACGAAAATAGAGTTGAGGAAAAGAGGATAGAAAATGAAGGGGAAAAAAAAAAGAAACCGAGAATCATTTGAGAAACCAACAATTCTGGATCACTTAGTTGAGGGTTCTGTTACTACATCATGAACGAACTATCCCATTAGCTTAAACTGATAGGTGAAGACACAAAAATGGTTGCACATATATATCTAAAAGGCAGAAGGGAAACAGTAGCTGAATAAAAAATCTTCTAAAGTTATACCCCCGGCTATATTTATCGCCAACCATACATACGCGGAGAAAATCTTGACACTAATTAAGAGATAATCTTGTCAAAGCAAATAATAAACTCAAACATAAGAGACAACTAAGAATACAGTACAGTTCAGCACATGGAATAGTTGTTTACCCAAGCAGGAGAGTTTGGCTAACAGTACCTCTGTAGAGCTAATATGAAGTTTTGGACCCAAGCAACAGAATTGCAGTGAAAGGGATGAGGTCTTTCTCCGCTGATGCCTGAGAGGCAGTTCGCAAAACATGGGTGCCCATTGCCTTGGAATTTGAAACTCTAAAAAATATTGCAAATCTTCGGGAGATGGTTTATCTGTAGAGAACACGTGAATCAAAAGTTTTTCGGACCTTAATAATAACGAAATGAAAGAATGATACAGTGCAAGAAGTGATTGCTTGGAAACTTCATGTATAGAGAAGTAAAGCATGGCAAGGATAAATCAAGAGTCCAAAACATGTTAGTTTTTCTGTGGAATGTTCAACAGACATTCACATTTTTGTACACATCTAGAAGTTAAATGACCATCTTGTGTGTTTATGTTTATGGACTAAGCTGAACACATTATGTTGAACAGTGTAATTTTAAATCCTGTTCCCTAGTTTATATTTTGGAGCTTATCTGCATCACAGTAAAAGTTTACAAATACTAGTAAACGTAAACTGGATATGGATAAATGAATTAGAGAATAGTGAGTGAGAAGAACGTACAGCGTAAATATAAATTGATTGCATGACTGAGATAGCCACTTCCAGGAATTCCAGTCAGAAGCGAGGAAATCGGAACAAACTTGAATATGATCGCTTCAGGATTAGAAGGCACTGTCTGAAGCCAATTCGAGTGACTGTGCTTGAACACATCTCCTCCTCTTTTGGAGCAAATAATAGTGAGGCCCTGTTCCAAGATAAAGCAATACATTATGTTCTCAAACTAGGAATTTCACTTATTCGAAAATGCGAATATTTCTTATAGCGGGCTTACGTCCTTGCTTGATGTTTCTGAAATACTGGTAAACTGTGTGGTGTTTGATTGCATCACACGGTTAAAGACCTCGGGGACCTACATAAATAGAGAGATTGCATCAGCAGTAAGCAGAAACAAAAAATGCATATTGAGGTTACAAAAGATGAAGCATAGTACCTTATGTTTGCTATCTGCCGTCTTCCTCTGTAGTGAAGAAGGGCTTCTTACATCTGAAAATAAAAAATCTCCAAGATCCTCTAAATGCCTCCTGACTTCACCGGGAGGAATCTTTGATGAATGTTTTTGTTTGACACATATTACATCTTGACCTCCAACAGCCATGCCTACCACTATGTGAGTACCATATGTCTGGATGAACCTGCCTAACAAACTCAATCAGCATCATATACTCAACAACCCAAAATTACACATCATTCAAACCGGAAACTTCGGTTACTATGCTAGATTGTTTCATTTGCAAATCATTCTAACAGGAACAAATAATTTAAATTGACTAAAACGGGTACTATCAGAGTGTGTTAAAAGTCTGTCCACAAGGTAATTCGAGCCTTATGCTGAAAGTAAGAAGAAATCAGATTCTTTTATCAATTGGTTTTTTCTTCGTTACCAAAAATACTAAAATCTGTAGGGATGGTTAAAATGATTGAAGCACAAAAGCAAAAACAAGTTGAACATATTAAATTCAATTCAATGTCAAGAGAAGTAATGGAATGCTGAGACATATTATTCTACATCAGGAAAACACAGTCACATGATCTGTTCATCTACCAAATATTGCAGCCTAGTGTTTGTTTACCTAGACAATGAAGCTGGATCCCACTGAGCTGGAACCGATTTCTTTACTTCCTCTTGAAGTACAAGTGGAGAAGCAGTCAAGTGCAAACAGTAGAGAGAAATGAAATAACCATCAAAAGCAAGATATTTGATGTCAGCGGCATCACGGAGCCAATCACCACTCATATCAAAAAGAGCATTAAAATAGCCAGAAGGAATTTTTCCTTGTACTGCTGATTTTTGATTCAGCAACTCAGACATCTGCAAGGAAAGAAACATTAGACATATAACAATATGCACAAAAAGATTGTTTTTAAAACTAGTTAACTTCTTATATAACCATGGTTTTTAAAACAAAAATGTTGTTTGAACATGAATTTGTGACAACAATTCAACAACTTTCTTAATGGTTAACACAATTTTCAAACGTGTCTAATGAAGTGTTAGATTAGCTTTGGTTAATAGATATATCAGGTGTCATAACTTAAGAACTTTATTAACCACAAATTTAAACGCGATTAACCTCAATTCTCAACTTTTCAAATTTACCAAATGTGTGTACTGCATTAACAATTTAAAAAGTTGTCTAATTTTGCTGTCCCAAATTTGACATTCAAATAACATTTCTGTTTGAAAATAAATCTTGTGACTATGATTTGACCACCAGCATCAAAGTTTTAATTTTTGATATCTCTGCGACCGCAATACAAACAGCTATCAATCATCAACCACATTGAAGTATGATTCTCATCAATATAAATAATTGAGGCTTAACAACAATTTAAAAACATTGCTTATTAAAATACTAAAAGAGAAAAATAATGAAAGTGAACCTGATTGAATTCAAGTACATCAGACTTAAACCGAATTCGATCCCCTTTATCGCAGTGAATGTTCTCCGAAACCCCTTTGATTAAAGTAGCTCCACCAGCTCCAGGAATCAAAATATCCCTCTTGTTTTGTTCATCAAGCACAACCAACCTCTTACTTTGACTATTACCACCCCCACGAATTCCCTTTGCAAACCTTAACCTAAAATCACTAGCCAAATCAAAGCCTTTACCCAAAGATTCCAATGCCACCCTCTCAATACCCTGTTCCACCTCCATACTCAAAAATGAAAAATCAGAACAAAAAATTAGGTAGATATAAAGAGAGTGAAACCCTAGTTAATCAATGTAGGGTTAAGGTTAAAGGGTCAACGAAAGGAGTTAACTTTGGTGTTTTTGCTGAAAAGGGTAACATAAACTGCGGAGATTCTGTACGAAATCGAAATGAAAGTTCGAGGAAGGTGGTGAGTATTAGATCGGTTTAACGTTACGTAACGTTAAAGGTAAATTTGTGTTTTGTTTTGTTCTGGTAAGTTGATTGAGAAATGGAAGATAAGAGGGTGAAGAGAAGAGAAGAAGATACTGGAAATGGAAAAGAGTCGTATATTTGAATGTTTAAGTGTTTGACTGTGTCAGTGATATTTGTGAAAATTAGAATGGGAAGACCATTGATGAAGGGTGTGATAAGAATCTTTGAATATGACATTAACCTATGTTATGCTATGTATCAATCAATGAACGTATTATGTGTCAATCAATGGGGCGTTAATAAATGAAAGTTGACTCATTTTATAAGGAAGGAAACCACTACGACTAAATACTCTATTCGATTCTATTTATAAGAAAAATTTGACTATATAAATTTATTAAGTAATTGATGTAGTATGTCTAAGATTTCATACCAAAGAAAATGTGTCTATCAATGTTTCAAAAAATAATGGATTTCTGTCGACTCTACTTTGCCATGTGTTTGCCTTTTTTCAAGAAAAAAAGTTGTAAACTTTCTCTCTCATTGGACTTCACCTACTATTCGTTTACTTGTTCGTACTATTGTCCAAAATAACAACAAGATGCAACATGCAAGAAAGGGAAAAGGGACCCACATGAGATATGACGTTTCATCCCATGCTTTTACCTAAAATCATTTGAAACTCGGATCTCATCGACTCAATTAAGATGGTGAGTCAATAAACATATATTATTGGTCACTACTTATTAGTTTTTGTACTATAAAATTACATAAATTAGGCATGTCTACACAAAATCACATGGTCTAATTTATTGACTTAAGCATAATTACATGTTCTATGTAAAGCTCGTTAGAAAGGAATAACCGGAAAACTCTTTTGACTCTAAAAGCATTTTTTCTACTTCTAGGCCACTTGAATTGTAATATGACTTGATTGTATTCCTTATTAGGTAAAAAGTAATGAAATTAGTTATTATATTTTATTTGACTATTGAGTTTGTTAGTTTCAGATAAGTTTTGATGTTTTTTAATTAATAATATATCTCTTTTAGTGTCTTAATAAAAAAAAAGCACGCATATTGTATGTTTACTCTTTTTGAAAATGCTAAGTCTTTTAATTTGGTGTCATTTAGCCTGGGAAAGGCTAGTTTTTTCCCATTATGGAAAAGTAAGTTTTAACCTTTAGATCAAATGGAGAACACACTCATACCATACTCCCTCAACACTGGATTTTTCTCCCTTTCTCTTCAACCACACAATCATAAACCAGATTACTCACTTTTTCTCACTACCTCCTACTCTTCTCCTCTCTCTCTCTCTCTCTCTCTCTGAATAGAACCATCATAAACACCACCATCACCATGTTTAACACCTAGATCTTGTTCACCTTCTCTACATTTTGTGATGATTTGATTAATTTGATCAAAAATTGATATGGTTTTGGATTTTTTTTTTTAATCTCTTATTTTTATTTTATGGGTTTTTCATTCCTAATTTTCTAGATTTGTAATTAATTCGGTGAAGATGAAAATAATAATGTAAAAGATGAACAATCATATGCTCTGGATTTTCTGGAATTAATTTGTTTGCGAAGATAACGTTCCATCTGGATAGTTCAATTTGGTGAAGATGAACAGTAATTGAAAAGTGTTTTTGATGTTTTGTAGTTGTGGGTATGTTTTAGTTTGATAAAAAGAAGTCTTCCAACGCTCATCCAAACGAGCACTATGTTGTTTGACGGTCTTAAGCCATTATAAAGTTGATTCCTAAAGGTATGAAGAAATGTGAAATGTAAAAAATATTTTTGGGGGCAAAAGATATTGGGGGATCGTTACATTGGACTAATAGCATCTACTCGAATGAATTAGCCATCATGAGTCTCCTAAGTATATGTTGTTCAACACAAACATACTTTCATCTAATGTGAAAATCTTTTACTCGCACTTGAAACACCAACACTCACCATTATAAGGTAAAGAGTTACTTCTGCTGGGCGAAACCAAGCCACCAAGCGAGGAGAGACAAGAGAGGGAGGATTGTTAGTTCCAAAAGTGTCAAAGAAAGAACTCACCAGAGAGAGTTTTGGCCATGCTGCTTTGAGGACAGGTTTTATGCTCATTGAAGATGAAGTCATTCCTTACACACCAGACCACCCACATGATGACCACCACAATAACACCATGCTTAGTGAAATGTAAAATATAATTCTACATTAAGCCAAAAACTTGAAACAGTTTTATTTCATTTTATACAAACAAACAAAAAACTCGCTGCATCATCGTGTCAAAATCACAACTTTTGGTTTGTTTTTAAGCTCTAAAGCATTACTACTTCAAACTTGCAACTTCCAACTTCCTAAGGGGTGGTGATTTTCTGATCAAAGTTGCTTGCTCAAATGAATAAGCAATCTCAATCAACTTTGGCTCTGAGCCTTTCAAACCTCCAAAGTAAATTCCAAATGGCTGACCCTTTTCGTATCCTGCTGGAACACTCACTCCAGGATAACCTCCAATAGCAAGTATGTGGCTAAAGGACCAAATAGGTGTTACCACAGCATCAAGTTTATTTATTTTCATCAGTTTCTTAAACCCATTTTGTGACCATCTTGTCATGTTTAATAATGCCTGTTTTTCTGCTTTACCAATTCCATTTGTCTTTTCAGCTTGTACCATGACATCTTGACCATACTCCATTTTCTCCTAAAACTTTTATATAACAATTAAGATCCTATCGTGATAATATTAATTAATAAAACCAAAAACAAATAAACAGAAGGAATGTTCTCATCTATATACTAACCAATTTTGGGTGTTTCTTGTTGAAGGCTATCACATCTGCCAAGCTTTTCACTGGCGAAGCAACCAAGTCTTTGAAGTATGCGTTCACGGATAATTTGAATTCAGACTTCAAAGCAATCTCTTCACTTTGACCACTGATAATTTCATCAATGTTATCAATCGTCAAATTGTCAACCAAAATTGCACCTCTTTGCCTGATAATTTCATCAATGTTTTCAGTTAATAGAGTTGTTCGCCGGGAATGAGAAATTTAGGATTACAGATGAATCTTTATTAAAAGAATGAAATGAACTGAATTACAAGTATCCGAGATACTTGCACTCTCCACAACAATGATCTACAATGATAACTACTTACATTCTACTAGTTGAATTAATCTCTTCTGATTGCCAACTAACTAAACTGCAGTTAATTAGTTAGTTAGTCCCTTCTTATGCTTCGTAATTTACACTTTAATGGAAGGTCTTCACTCCTTAACATAAATCTTCAAATTCTAACTTAGTTTAATGTAAACGTAAATAGGTCTGAGTGAAGTGTGGTTCTTGTAACTCCTTTTCAGAACAGATAGGGAATGTACCAAGCTCTAATTTGTCGTCATTCCCCAAATTTTGGACAATTTAAATTGCGTTGTGATATTTATACTTTATAAGCTTAGTTGATTTGATCTTTATTTGCTGCAGGTACTCTCGAGCAGATAAGTTTGGGTGACAAAAAGCTTTAATTTTAAGAGCTCTAGATCACATCATTTAACATAATAAATAAAGCTTCATTAGCAGTCTTAAGACTTGACAAATAATAGTTTTAGACTTAGTTACCTTAACATGCTTAGGTGTAGCTTGAAAGTTTCATGCATAAAAGTGTCATTTCCAAAATCGTAGTAGTATCTCACTACTCCTAATCTCTTTCCTCTTAGTCCATCTTTCTTTAGAAATTGAGCATAACCACCTTTTGGGATATACTTTGATGCTTCAATTGTTGCGTTATCAAAAGTGTCAATGCCTGCTATGGTTTCAAGAACATAAGCAGCATCTGATACAGTCCTGCAAATTGGCCTGTACAAAACCACACAATCAGTGTTACACATTTATTATAGCAAAATGTCTCGACAGGGAAAATGAGTAAATAGTTATTTTAGTCCTTGAAATTATAACTATCTATCAATTTAGTCCATCAAATTTATGAAATAGCGAGTTAGTCCCTTACATTGGAAAATATCAATCAATTTAGATTTTTTTTCTTCAAATTTTTCACCACAACCTTAAAGGTTCTATGCCTATTTTAATGTAGCAAAATACTATTTAAGACTGGTGAGTCCCTGGGATCCAACTCACCTAAACTTTTGTGTCCCAAAAAAAATACTATTGAAGTCAATATGTATGCATTTTATTGGTTTTGATGGATGTTTACTAAAGAAATATTAATATGGAGGGACTACATTGATCGATATTCGTTGATTTAAGTGACTAATTTGGCCATCCTTTATCATTTTAACGGCTAAAACGTCTATATAGGCTTACCCAACTGTGTCTTGCCTTGGGCTAATTGGAACTACACCTGCTCTACTAGTGAGACCAACTGTTGGTTTAAGGCCCACCACTGAGTTAAGGCCTGAAGGGCATAAAATGGAGCCATCGGTTTCAGTACCAAGTGACACAGTAACCAGATTTGCTGCTACTGATATTGCCGATCCACTACTTGAACCACAAGGATCATCCAATGTGTATGGATTCTGCACAAAACAATGCACAAGTGTGAACTCATTTTCTAGAATCATTCATGCTTAAGCTCCTATTTTCAACAAAAAAAAGCACATGTTTGAACTCCTCATTTTCAAGAATCATTCATACTAAAGTTCCAATAAGAAGAAGGGGATAATCAAGCCATTGCTTTACTCGAAAAAAAATTATTTACTATCAGTGGCTATTTTTTTAATAATGCCTCATAAGTTAGCGAAAAAGGGGTCAGTATCTATGGCTCTTCATTTAACACAAAAAGGATAACTTCTAAGTTTGATTTAGCCTACATTTGATTCCAAATTTGTACCTCCCAGAATCGAGTTTGGGTTATTCAAACGTGATTTGACTATAAATTGTTGTGTTTGGCTTCTGACTTTGGAACTGATTTCAGTCCCAAAATCAATTATACCTAAAAGCTAAATTTCTAGCTTTTGCGGTAAAAAAGAACCAATTCTCAAACTTATTGACATACACAAAAGCAATTATGATCCAAACTATACAAACAAAAATTGATAAAAATCTTTGTGAATGTATTCAAACATCAATCACTTAACGTTCAACTCACTTTCAACTAAAACCGATTTCAAAAAATCAGTTTTACCGAACGGACACTTAGCCCTTACTCAATCTTAGGCCAGCTCTGATTCAGCTGCATATTCTTTGCTGATTTACAATTAGGTAAATTGGTAACTAGTTAGTAGAATCCAAATGTATAAGAAGTCCAGAATAAGTAGTAAACTATAAAAACTCTGAAGAGCTAGTCAAGTACATGCATGATATGCAATGTAATGAAATTTTTAAGAGTGATAGATTTGAATTTAAAAGCAAGACCAAACTCAAATTAAGTCAGAAGTAGTAGAAAATTACCTTTCCTTGTCCACCTCTAGCATTCCAACCACCAGGAACTTTACTAGACCTGTAATGTGACCACTCACTCAAAGTGGCCTTCCCTAATATAACAGCACCAGCTTTCCTTAACTTGGTAACCACACCTGCATCTCTTGACACGACTGAGCCAAGAAGTGCAAAAGAGCCAGCAGTAGTGTTCAATCTATCCTTAGTTGCAGTGTTATCCTTAACCAAAATAGGTATTCCATGCAACCTTGAAAGAGAACTTGGTGTTTTTTCCCTTCTCTCTTGGTCAGCTTTATCTGCTTGTGCTAATGCATCTGGATTCACCTCCAAGACTCCTTTTAGAACTGGGTTTTGTATTTTGATTTGGTTGAGGTAAAACTCAACAAGTTGTCTTGATGTTAATTGGTTTCTTTGGAAAGCTAGTTGAAGATCTTGCACAGTTGCTTCCTTGATTGAGAATTCACTGGCCAAGGTTGTTGGTAGCAGTAGCATAGAGGAGAATGTAACTAGTATAAGGAATTGGATGAATGAACATGCAAGTGTCGAATCCATGACCATGAGTGATGAAACCTTCCCAATATCTACACTGAAATATTTTTATTCTTAATGATTGTTCTCTATACTTGCTGTGTTAGCTCTGAGGAAAAAAGAAAAGCAGAGAAGAAAGAAGCCAATGGATGAAATTTTTTAAATATTTGAACTGCATCTGCTGCGGATTTTATGTGCTTATATCTTTGAAAACAAATTTTTATGTGCCGATATGTGAAAGTTGATATGATAAAATTTTAAAAACCCAAGACTATTTTCAAAATATCAACAGTAATTTATTGTTTCTATTAAATATTTCTGTAATTTAGTGCTTATATCTACGAAAGCAAAATTTTATAACTCAATATCAGAAAGTCGATATGGTAAAATTTTGAACACTCACAACTATTTTCAGAATATCAATATTAATTTAACGTCTCTATTAAAATAAACTCAATGCATCATTGTGTTAAAATCACAACTTTTGGTTTGTTGTTAAGCTCTAAAACATTACTACTTCAAACTTGTAACTTCCAACTTCCTAAGGGGTGGTGGCTTTCTGATCAAAGTTGCTTGCTCAAATGAATAAGCAATCTCAATCAACTTTGGCTCTGACCCTTTCAAACCTCCAAAGCAAATTCCAAATGGCTGGCCTTTTTCATATCCTGCTGGAACAATCACTCCAAGATAACCTCCAATAGCAAGTATGCTACTAAAGAATGAAAAAGGTGTTACCACAGCATCAAGTTTATTTATTTTCATCAGAGATGCAGATCGAACAGAGTACACTCCCTCCAAACTAAGCTTCCAAGACCAAGAATCCACACCGTCAGACAACGGGCACTCGCCCATCACATTCAATAAATCAACCACTTAAGTGTTCTCCCAAACAAACAATCTACGCCTCCATATCATGTCCCACACCCACCCATCATCGACCCAAGAGCATATACCACCTACTGACGAGGATTGTGGAGTCAAAACCTGAAACAACCTCAAAAACCTCACCCTCAGTGGTACACCAGCTACTAACGGTCACAATTTTATCCTCTCATCTCTCACAATAAAACATGCTCTCACTTGATATGCCCAATATATATAGGTGAGATATACTCATTTACCCAGTATTTTTCCTATGTTTCTTTCTTTTTCTTGTTATGTTTTATGAATGAGAAGTGAGAAGAAAACAGAACCAATCAGCTGTTAATCATTAAGGTGTTCAATGATTTAACCATGTAATGAAGCTACACGCACAAAAGGTAAATTTGCAACAAGAAGACCAACCACTCAATGATGAATGACAACAAGCATTAAAAAGCAACAATCAAACAACCAGATAGCTAGAGGGAATCTCAAGTTATCAAGCTATGAAGAAACTGAGAGTTAGAAGACTTGCCAAAATATAGGAATGACAAACGTTTTAATCTCAACTAATACTCAACAAGGTAAGATGTTTTGAGAATTAGTAGTAGTGAAAAATAGAATAGATGATAATTTTTTATAACAAAGTGAGATGTTATGAGAATTAGTGCTAGTGAATAATAGATGAAATCCAAAAACTAAAACTAGATAATAGAGTTCAACTTGATGTCAAAAAAGAACAGACGAAGACATATGAAAGAGCTGAATGCTCTGCATCTTCATCTCCTAGACTCCTATAGCAACTGCTCCTCCCCTAATCATCATGTTCATCAGTAATACTAAGTACATTTGTACATCTATGAGATCACCCTTTGTTGTAGTCATGATCTCTGCATAAGAAAATTTAAACACTCATGAACATGAGAATTGATGCCATAAACACACAGTTACTATAATATGATACAAGATGAGTACATGTTTAAAGATTATAATAAAGAGCTTTTATATTTATATATATAAAAAAATGTTTACATGTTTTCGACCGTATATCACACCACATCGTTCTGATAAGTATCTAAGCACTTGGGGAATCCTCCCTTGAAAGCTAGCTATCAAAGGTGAATAATGAGGCCACTAAAATAGTCCACCAAAGTTTAAACTAATAATCATATTACTGAGATTAAGTTGATATGCGTTAAAAGTGAAAAGAGATGCAAACTAAACAGCCTCCCATTTGGATTAAGCTTATAATGATTATTGGAAAAACCGAAACCCTTTAGATAGGAACCCTGTCATCTATATTTTCTGTGAAATTCACGTACCGTAACCTGTTTACATTCTTTATCCATACTAAAAAATTTCTGTCAGTATTTCCAATTTTCCATTTACAACATTAAACACATAACTTACATAATAAATTATTTCTTATGTTAAGTAGACTTGGGAATCAAGCAACAAGTATACATGAATAGACTAATAAACTAAAACCTCATGGAACTTATCGAACAGTCTGAAGCCATTTTCATAAAGACTTGAAGCCATCTGATCTATTAGTCAAATAATTTTCTATACAGGGCCATGATTATAAAATAATTAAGTATAGAACAGTTGATAGAAAGATGAAAATAATAATAATAACCATGAATATTATACCAGTTTTCCATAATACTATTAAAGATCAAATAACTTACATGACGCTAAGTTGAAAATTAAGCTTCAGATGATAATGAGTCTGATAGTCTTCAAAAATGTACATAGAAAGCCTGGTATCATCAATCCATTCCCTATCATTTGTCCATCAACCCAGTCGCCCTCGTACATTGTTCCATTTGACCAATTCATAATCCCTCTTCCATCCATTTTATTATTTTTCCAATTTCCAATGTAGACATCTCCATTTGCAAATCTATAAACTCCATAGCCATGTTTCTGTCCATTTGACCAATAACCATCGAAAACATCACTGTTAGCCCATTTCATAATCCCTTTTCCATCCCTTTCCCCTTTTTCCCAATTTCCAGTGTAGACGTTTCCATTAGCAGATCTATAAACTCCATATCCATGTGAAAGTCCATTTGACCAATAACCATCGAAAACAGCACCATTACCCCAATTCATAATCCCTTTTCCATCCTTTTCTCCTTTTTCCCAATTTCCAGCGTAGACATCCCCATTTGCAAATCTATAAACTCCATATCCATGTTTATGTTCATTTGACCAATAACCATCGAAAACATCACCGTTAGCCCATTTCATGATCCCTTTTCCATCCCTTTCCCCTTTTTCCCAATTTCCAGTGTAGACATTTCCATTTGCAGATCTATAAACTCCATATCCATGTGAAAGTCCATTTGACCAACAACCATCGAAAATAGCACCATTACCCCAATTCATAATCCCTTTCCCTGTCACTTTTCCATCAACCCAGTCACCCTCATATATTGTTCCATTTGTCCATGTGTACTTTCCGATGCCATGAGGAAGTTCACCTTTGAAGTTACCAATGTAGACACCCCCATTTGAATGGGACTTCTCTTTAAAACTACACTTTACAAGAAACGAAGAAATCATAATCATAATAAATGGCTACATGTATACGTAATAAAAACGCAAATGCAAAAGAAAAGAGAACAATGAATTGAATAGAGTAATTGTGGTTTGTTTGAATATTACCTTCCATCATCCTCCATGACTTGCATTCTTTCACTCATTGAAATTGAATAGAATCAAAACCAGTTCAGAAAGCTGGAACAAAATTAAACAAACTCAAAACTTGGAAGAGGAATAAAAAAGAAAAACACGTAAAATTACAAATGCTACAACAGAAACAAAAAATTTAGATGAGAATGATTGAACTAACTCCTTAAATCAACCCTAAGAAATACGAAACCCTTGAATCTTTATAAGATAAGAGCTCAAGAATTGAATCCACGTGTATCTTTCTATTATCTGAAGCTTAATTTGCAAACAAAAAGGGTAACAACACGTTTCAGGGTTTTGTTATAGGATGATTCTAACTAACAGTGATTCTCATTCTGGGAAGAGAGAAAAAGTTAACTGAAATACTAGGGTTTATATTTTATTACTTTCCATTAAACCCAATAATCAAGATAATACATTAATCAAACTCCACTAAACCCTGTTTGTTTGAATTAAGCTTTCTCCTCCGATTTGAAAACACACAGTTAAAGATTTAAGAGTAGAGTGGCTTACCTTTTTCCGATGATGATCTCTTTTTCTCTGTTTTTTCTACCTTTTAACCACTTTTCTTTAAACCTTCTATTTATATTGATGATACATAATATGTTAGAAAACAAAAAATTCACTTTTTCTTTTGAATGATTCACATTATTATTACTATCAAAATTCACATCATTTTAGGTTGGTGTAAAACTTTTTTACACCAAACATGTATATAAAAATTCACATCTTTAGTTTCTCAAACCCATTTTTTACCATCTTGTCATATTTAATAATGCATCTTTCTATATTCTTTCAATCCCATTTTGTTCGGCTACGCCAAAAATGTCCCACATTGTTTGAAAATCAAGACGAGGGGTTGTTTGTAAACAACGCCCGTATTTCTCTACACAACAAGGGGTCTTTTACAAATGATGAAACTGTGAGGGCTTATATACAATACCCAAAATCAAAATTCCTCCGAAAAGTGGTGACGTAAGGTCAGAACAAATTTGTAAAAAATAAAGAATCATTAAAATTGAATAGGTCTTTTCTTCTGTTAGTAGATGTCTAGAACTCTAGATCTTTCATGATAGTTTGACATGCTAAGACAATGTGCATTTGCAACCCTATTTTTTCTGCTGAACTATTGTAGAGAAAACATCATGTTTTCTGAAAAATTTAAGGCAACTGTGAGTAGAGTAGTGAGCTTGAGTGACAGACTGAAATTGATGATTTGATAAGGGTGAATAATGTAGTAGTAACTGTTTTATAAATCAAATTGTTAGAAATAACAAATCTGTCAAGGTAAATAATTTGTGTTGAAGCCATCTTATTTGGCAAACTTCTCAACATTAATGCATTCAGGTATATTTATTGCATTATTTTCTTTCAAGATTTCCATGAATACAACATCGCCACACATGTAGCAGCATCCATATTGTACCACGGGTTTTCAGACCAATCAACCATGTTAGTGACATCAACATGCACTTCTATAGATGATTTAGGATTGTTCAGGTTACAATTGACACTTTCTTACAGATCAAGTAATGTAAGCTCTTCAACTCAATTTACTAGCCGATGCAAAGAAACAATCATATTCACGGGAAGTGGTGGGGGCTTTCAGCAAGTACTACTTCAAACTTCTGACTTTCGAAGAGGAGGTGGCTTTCTGATCAAAGTTGCTTGCTCAAATGAATAAGCAATTTCAATCAACTTTGGCTCTGAGCCTTTCAGACCTCCAAAGCAAATACCAAATGGCTTACCCTTTTCATATCCTGCTGGAACAATGATCCCAGGATAACCTCCAATAGCAAGTATGCTACTAAAGGATGAAAAAGGTGTTACCACAGCATCAAGTTTATTTGTTTTTATCAGTTTCTCAAACCCATTTTCTGACCATCTTGTCATGTTTAATAATGCTTCTTTCTGTATACTTCCAATTCCATTTGTCTTTTCAGCTTGCAACATGATATCTTGGCCATACTTATCAAGTTCCTCCTACAATTTTTATACAACAATTTATGATGATATCCAGATTAATGTTTATTAATATCCAATTATCCATAAACAAATAAACAAAATCACATTTATACTTACCAATTTTGGGTTTTTCTTATTGAAGGCTATCACATCTGCCAAGCTTCTCACTGGCGATGCAACCAAGTCTTTGAGGTATGCATTCAATGATAATTTGAATTCAAAATTCATAGCAATCTCCTCACTTGGATCACTGATAATTTCATCAATGTTATCAATCTTCAAATTGTCAACCAAAACTGCACCTCTCTGCCTGATAATTTCATCAATGTTATCAATCTTTAAATTCTAACACACTTTAATGTAAATGTAATTAAATAGGTCTGCAGTATGGTTCTTGTAACTAATTTTCATGAGAGATCGACAATGTAATTAAATATAATTTTTCACCATCCTCCAAATTTTGGACAGCTTAAATTGTGTTGGACATACACACTCTTCCGATCCGATTAAGTAATGAACACAGGAATATTTACAGCAAATACTGTTAAAAATTGTTCGTCAAATGATATTTATACTTTATCAGCTTAGTTGATTTGATCTTTATTTTCTGCAGGTCCTCTCTAGCTGAAAGTTGGAGCGACAAGCTTCAAGTATAAGAGTTCTAGATCACATCATTTTCACTTTTGTTATTGAGTTTTGGTGGTGTATGGTATTGCCGTCATAGTTTATCTAACATGATAAGCTATGGTTTGTATAAAAACATGATTGCAAAGCATAAAAATATTTCATTCAAGGATGATGTTAGGTTTATATTGTCAACATATCTACTCTTTTTATAAATATCATTGCAAAGCATCAAAACATAGTTGCAAATTTGATGAGATTGCTACGATATGTTATTATTAGCATTGTAATGCTACAACTTTTAGTGAAATAGAAATATGATTTAATTAATACACAAATTATATCAAACTTCAAGTTGTTGGCCAATAATAACAAACGACTCCATAAGGGTTGTCTATAGGCATCAAAGAATAGTTTTAGACTTTAGCTACCTTAATGTTTTCAGGTGTAGTTTGAAAGTTTTATCCGGAAAAGTGTCATTTCTAAAATTGCAGTATCGTTTCACTACTCCTATTCTCTTTCCTATTAGTCCGTCTTTCTTTAGAAATTGAGCATAGCCACCTTCTGGAATATACTTTGATGCTTCAATAGTTGCCTCATCGAAAGTGTCGATGCCTGCTATGGTTTCAAGAACATAAGCAGCATCTGATACAGTCCTGCAAATTGGCCTGTACAAAACCACATAACTGATGTTACACATTTATTTTAGAACAATGTCTTTTGACAGGGAAGGTTGTGCTTGCAAATGCAACAATATATTGGCATGTAAGCATTTCCAATTTTCCACACACACACACACACACAAGATTTTGGCATGGTTCTTTTTTCCATTCAATTTTGCTCTTATGAGCAGTTATAAATTAAAAGTAAACAGTAAATGAATAGACCAGTTAGCAATTTGTTTCTTTTATTTTCACATTTGTTTCTCTCTATTGAGAGAAATCAAAATGACAATAATAGTATTTGTAAACAAAAGCTATTTTTTTTCTTTTTATATTTTAAATGGATCGAATGTTATACTATAAATGTGATAAAATAGTCATACTAAACGCAATAGAAATGCGGGCAAACGCTCTACAGGCTTACCCTACTGTGTCTTGCCTTGGGCTAATTGGAATTACACCTGCTCTACTAGTGAGACCAACTGTTGGTTTGATGCCCACCACTGAGTTAAGACCTGAAGGGCATAAGATGGAGCCATCAGTTTCGGTACCAAGTGACACAGTCACCAAATTTGCAGCTACTGATATTGCTGATCCACTACTTGATCCACAGGGATCATCCAATGTGTATGGATTCTGCACAACACAAAGCACATGTGTCATTTCCTCCTCATTTTCTATAAGCATTTATACCAAAGTTCCAATGAGAAGAAGGCATAACAAAGGCATGGCTTTAGGCCTCCCAAAAAATTACTTGATATCAGCAACTAATTTTATTTTTTTTATAAGGCCTTAAAAGCTAGCCTAAACCCCGACCTATGGCTCTCTCATTTAACAGAAAAAGGCTTATTTCAAAGTTTGACTGTACCTCCCAAAATCATGTTTAGGTTAGTTAAACTTGATTTGACTATAAATTGTTATGTTTGGCTTCCGACTTTGGAATTGATTTCAGTCGCAAAATCATTTCTAGCTTCTCAGGGGCATGAATTAACTCTCAAATTTATTGACACACACACACACACAAAGCAATTCTTATCTAAATTATCTAAACATAAACCGCTCTATGTTCAACTAACTTTCAATATCAATTTTATAAAATCAATTCAATCATCCACTTTGCCCACTTATCGGTAACTATGAACCATACTCAACAATTTGAATTGAAAAGCTAGATCAATATCCATTTAACTAAATTAACTAAGAAGTTGCAGCAAATTACCTTTCCTTGTCCACCTCTGGCACTCCAACCACTTGGAGCTCCATTAGACCTGTAATTTGACCACTCACTCAGGGTGGCCTTCCCTAATATGATAGCACCAGCTTCCCTTAACTTGGTAACAACACCTGCATCTCTTGGCACCACTGATCCAAGCAATGCAAAAGAGCCTGCAGTAGTGTTTAATTTATCCTTGGTTGCAATGTTATCCTTAACCAAGATAGGTATTCCATGCAACCTTGAAAGAGAACCAGGTGCTGTTTCCCTTCTCTCTTGGTCAGCTTTATCTGCTTGTGCTAATGCATCTGGATTCACCTCCAAAACTCCTTTGAGAACCGGGTTTTGGATATTGATTTGGCTGAGGTAGAATTCGACAAGTTTTCTTGATGTTAATTGGTTTCTTTGGAAAGCTAGTTGAAGATCATTCACTGTTGCTTCCTCAATTGAGAATTCAGTGGCCATGGTAGTTGATTGCGTAGCAGGGAAGGTAACTGGTTGAAAGATTTTAGAAAGGAATCGGAAGAAATTAAGGGCAAACATGTGCGGAAAGCATTAGTCAACTCATGAAACCCACCCAGTTTCTATACTCCAATGTTCTTATTCTTGGTCTTAATCATGTACTACCTGAGGTTTCAAATATAAAAAATACAAAACAAAATACAAGCTAGCATGACATTTTATTAAATTATATTAAATTTTCTTTCAATTTCACTGCCAAAAACAATTTCTACAAATTTTTTAAGCCAAATTAGCCCACGGAAAGGTAACCGAAAAGCACACTTTAAGGTCTTAGATCAATATCACCACACCAACAAAGTCGTTCCTATGAAACTAGAGGCTCAGTTCTCATAGTAAAAATAGACCTCTATTAAAAAAAACGCACAATTTTTCTAAAAGATTAATATTCTATTTAAATTGAAAATAACACTCGTAGAATGATTATTAGCCACTGAAATCAAAATTAGCAATTATTGTTACTAAAGACGTGTTTTTAAACTTAGAAATAGAAACATGAAACATGATTTTTTACTTAAAAATTGAAACATGAAACATGTTTATTTTTCTTTTTTGAGTGGAGGTGAGGATATTAAGCAATAATTTTTTTTCGAGGCCCTTCACTTTGAGAAGCCCAGTTCGATTGAGCTCTTTATACTCCTCAAAGTCCGGCCCTGCAAACCAACCTAAAGGGACTTTTTTATTAAATTATCCTTATTAATTAATTAAATTTTTTTAAAAGGCTAAGAATATGATGTACTAAAAAAACAACTCAATCACACCATAAGAAATGCTATTATATGTTTACTATCTATACCATCATTATACAATGACAACTCTAAATTTAAGTACCAACTTATTAACTACGTATGGTTGAACTTTTCTTTGGACAGATTTACCTTTTATAACATAATTCTATTTGAATTTCAATATACATCATAATTATGAGAAATTTTAAAACTAATTCTTTACTTTAGTTTAACATTTTTTTCTGTTACAAATTTTCTCTTAATATCATATCGTATATTTTTTCAAATTCAAATTTAAATAAGCTTAGACAACATAGATATAACAAAATAAAACCAAATGAATTATTTAAAAAAAATATTGTACATTAAAGTATAAATACAATGAACCAAAAACCTTATATATGCAAACCCACTTGGATTGGCCTACTAGTATTGGTTTGAGATCTGCGAGTGTGTTCTTCCTTGAGGTCTCAGGCTCGATTCCCTCTACTGTCAATTTAGATAGGCTAATTTAGCTTCTTCAAAAAAAAAAAATACCTTATATATACCAGTAAAAAATAAGCTTCTAAGAAAATTCCATGTCATTGTTTATTAACTTTTTTATCAAATGAATAGTCTAGAATTAAAGGTGAATATAAAATTCAACTCAATGTTTATAGGGAGTGTCCCAATTAAACCTATGAGAAGAGCCTATGGATTTTATAGGGGATGTCCCACATAATTTATTTTTTTAAGAATATTTTATTGAGTTCATATTTTGTTTTCATTGTACATCTCTTTTTTTTTTTCTTGAAAAAAAGCCTAAAAAATGGGATGTTTGCCATCAACATTTTAAAGATGCACGCATCAATTATTTTACAGCAATGAAATTAATGCAACTTGACATTAAAAATTGAATTTTTATTGAGTATAATAAAATTACTTCAAACCCATAACATATCACTTAATTTTCAAAATACTTACCCTCAGAGATTTATCTCCAAAAATTTATCCAAATCTTTTTTCCCATTGAAAATAAAAAAAACAATTTAAATAGTATTTTTTTTAACTTGAATTTGGTTTTAAATCATTAACTTAAACCTACCTTATTTTATTGGCGAAGGGATGACAACATTTCTTAATTCCGAATATATCGTGTAGTGAAATTGTTAATTCTTATTTTATAAATTGTGTGTCATGTTTTTAATATCTGCAGTATTTCAAATCACCATGAACGATGTATTTTTGCACTATGAAGTGTTTCAAGTCATGTGTCTTTTTTTTCTTTTTTACTTTTTCGTTTGGTGCATATTGGTCTGTAATAGTGCATGTATTATATTAAATGAGTTGAATACAACCGATCAACTAAGATTTAATTTTCAATATTAATTATTACTGGGCTTTGAAACTTTATGTCAAAACACTTTGAATATCTTGATTTCGTATTGATGGTGTAGTGTAATTTGTAACCTTATTTTGTAAGTTGCATGTCATGTTTTTTAACCTTATTTTGTTGTTTCTATTGTTAAATCATTTTGAATTTTGTTTTCATTACTTTTATTTTGTCCAAATCAAATTATATTGTTCGATAAAATATACGTTAACCCGTGCGAACGCATGGGTGTTACACCAGTATTATTACAGGAATACTATATACCGTGAGGAGATTTGACACGAATTTTTAACGAACACTGTCTTGTCTATATTTCTTTCTTCTATATAACTTTTTTGATCAATTTTCTCTATAGCCAGCTACTAGCAGAAAAAGAACACATGCACATTTGAAATATTTATCATGGTGAGCTTTGAATTATTATTTAGTCTTTGCAAGTTGATGACAACTGCAATGACATCATTTGAAGTTTGAAGAAAGTGACATGTAGTTCAGGTGATGACACATCAAAGAATTTGGATTAACAAAATGGAAGCAAGTGCTTTTAGATACAATTTTACAATACTCGCGGCCAAACTTCAAAAGCTCACAAGAACAAACCACATAACACAGCTATGAGGAATCAAACAATATGCATCATCATCATCTTCTTCTTTTTCTTCTTCTGCATTATGGCCAACTCAGGCCTAGGATCATCCCCACCACGGTGCATTGCCAAATGTGGCAAATGCACCCCATGCATAGCAGTGGTGGGGAATATTGGAGTTTCAGCCGTCCCTCAAGCCTAGTAGTGTTTTTGCGGAGGGAAGTACACCCGCCAGGATACAAGTGCACGCATGTATATATGAGGTTTGTTAGGATACACCCGCCAGTTTTTATGTAGGAGTGTTTTAACAAAGATATAACTAAAAAGTTGTTAAATAGATGCTGACAGTCAATTACAACCGTTGATATATTAATATTATATTCCAACCGTTGAGATCTGGAGAGATAAAAAGAATAATGATTAATGAAGTTTGACTCAAATCGATCCTATTGGTATAAATTGCATCTACTTGGGAGATAAAGAATCATTAACATATATAGTCTTCGTACATTATTAATTACTATCTAGAGCCTACGAAACGAAACACTTAACATATATAGTCTCTCTTCATTGTTAATTACACAAGGTAAATGAATTTGGGTATAACCAAGTCTAGGAAAACATCTAGAGCCTCATAATCATTTAAAACTATTTGATTAACTTCTGAAAATTATTTAAATTAATCTACAACTACCAATAGTTCAAACGAAATTTTGAATAACTCTACTATTTTTTAGGAAAACTCTCTACTATTTAAAACCTCTTTTTTTATTTTATCAAGCAATGAAATTAAACAAACAGGAGTTGGGTGAACCACTTACAAACAAGTCATAGAGAACCTTTTTGTCGTTTAAATAGTCACCAGGTTCGCAATTCGTCTTGGTACGTGGTACGGGTTCGGATACGTGGTATGCCACTCTTAAAGAATTAGGTTTGATAGGGAGTATTCAGTATGTTAATTAGGTTCGTGGTACGCTCTAATATATTATTCGGTTCGTTGTGAATAAAATAAATTATTTAGCAAAAATATATTAATATCCCTATAAAACATATATATTTTTATTTTTTGTCAAACTATTTGCTAGATTTATTAAATATGTCTCAACAGCCTTTTCATTATTGGTTTACTTCACTTACTCATGCATCGTTTTATCAAAGAGAGTAATGTTTTTGAAGGAACCAAGGAGATTAATTAATTAGCATTCAGAATGGTCACTTAGGGACTCCTTCGCAATACAACAATTAATTAATATTTTTAGGAATACGTTAACGAGTGATCTGGGGGACGGTTAAGGAATTATAAAAGGAAATTTTGTTTTGGAAATTGTGTATTCTACTTTTTAAAAGTTAAAAAAGTGTTATTTTCAATACAAAATTTGACATTTCTTTCTACTTTATGTTCTTTAACTAGTGCCCCGGAAGTGGTTAACAATGCCCATATTTTTAATACACTAAACTCATTCTCCTATTGTTTTTACCGAGAAAGAAGAAGAAAAAGATAAAGCTCTAAAAAAAAAAAAGAATATTAGATTTACTTTACCAAAACAACCGGTCACTCACTTCTTTCAAAAATACATAGTCTCTCCCTCTCTCTAACCTTTTGTCTGTTCCAGAAAGAAAAAAAAACATCTCCATCTTCACAAACACACACTCCTTTCTTCTTCTCCCCTAAATCTTTCATGCAACCTAAAATTGTTTGCTTCCACATCTTTCTGGACTCATGATTTTGAAATTCGAAACTGGAAAAGGGGGAAATCGGGACATTTTTCACGGTTTGCTCTTCTATTCAATCGGTATCTTACCTTCTGCGAATTCAACACGAATTTTGAAGAACCGGGTTCGAAAAAGAACCGCGAACCGGTTCGTGCGAACCAATTCGCGGTTCTCTAGTAGGGGTGACGAATTCTGTGAGTATTTAAACAAACTAGTTACAGCAACAAAAATGGATACTCAGACACGTTGGTATGCATTATCTTAAGTATCCATTATACACGAATCCAACGTGTCTCTGTGAAGGCTTATTCCCTCTCCCTCTTTTATCGATCTGACACAAAATTGCACTAAAGTCACTCTGACAAAGTCACTAAAACTCAATCCGCCAAGTAGATGTAAGGTAACAGATTCTATAACGGTTTGATTCATTTTCCCCCTCAAATTGGTTGATAAGAAATTTTGTTTCAAAGTAAAGTGATGCGTTTGTTTCTAATTGTAAAAGCTTGTAAATGTCTACTTTGTTGGAAGGAATGATGGTTTCTAAGTGACTTAGATCAATGCTTTGATAATTCATATTGGATTATTGATTCTCAATTCAATTCAAGACAGTGATGGAGATGCATAGCTTCTCGTTAATACGATCTTACAGTAGCTTTTCCGTTACAGAAATCCCTTTTTAGATTCAATTTCTTTCATGATATTTTGACATGCTTAAGAATTAAGATAATGTGTATATGCAACCCTATTATTGTACAGAAAAGATCGCGTTTTTCAAAAATTTAAGGCAACTGTTGGTAGACTAGTGAGCTTAAGATAATGTGAATCCGCTCAATCTGAAATCAATGATTTGAATATACTGAATAATGTAGTACTAACTGTTTTACTACATCAAATTTTTAGATATAACAAATCTGTCAATATCTGTTACATTTTGTGTTAAAGCCATCTTATTTGGCGAACTTCTCATCATACATATGTAGAATCCTAATTGTCCCGTTGATTTTCAGACCAATCAAAGTTTTGGTGATAATAATCGATGTTATAATTTAGACTTTCTTACAAAACATGTAATGTAAGCTCTTAAACTCAATTTTCTAGCGGACAAGAAGAAGCAGTCATATTCATGGAAATTGGAGAGGGCGTTCAATCAAACTTCTAACTTTCGAACGGGAGGTGGCTTTCTGATCAAAGTTGCTTGCTCAAATGAATAAGCAATTTCAATCAACTTTGGCTCTGACCCTTTCAAACCTCCAAAGCAAATTCCAAATGGCTGATCCTTTTCATATCCTGCTGGAACAATCACTCCAGGATAACCTCCAATGGCAAGTATGTTACTAAAGGATGCCAAAGGTATTACCACAGCATCAAGTTTATTTCTTTTCATTAGTTTTTCAAACCCATTCTGTGACGATCTTGTCATATTTAATAATGCTTGTTTCTCTACTTTCCCAATTCCGTTTGTCTTTTCAGCTTGAAACATGAGATCTTGGCCATACTCCAGTTTCTCCTGCAATGTTTATACAACAATTAAGATGCTATGGTGATCAATGTTCATAGCTGGACTTTATGTAACAAATAGGCATGGCACAAGTAGTAACAATCAAATGTTATCAGTTGATTCTTACAGTCGTGAAGCAAACTGGTCGTAAAAAATAACATAGTTCTTATATACAATATACCCACCGATTTTGGGTGTTTCTTGTTGAAGGCTATCACATCTGCCAAGCTTTTCACTGGTGAAGCAACTAACTCTTTCAGGTACTTATTCAAGGATAATTTGAATTCAAAATTCAATGCAATTAGTTCACTTAGATCAGTGAAAATTTCAACAATGTTATCAATCTTCAAATTGTCGATCAAAACTGCACCTCTTCGCCTGATTTTGAAGAAAGTACACACACACACACATGGGACTTATTAAAGTTTCATTAGAAATATTAGTACTTGAAAAATAATACTTTTAGACTTACCTTAACGTGTTTAGGTGTAGCTTAAAAGTTTTATCCAGTAAGGTGTCATTTCCAAACTCGTAGTATAATCTTACCACTCCCAATCTCTTTCCTCTCAATCCATCTTTCTTTAGAAATTGAGCATAGCCACCTTTTGGGATATACTTTGATGCTTCAATTGTTGCCTTATCAAAAGTGTCGATGCCTGCTATGGTTTCAAGAACATAAGCAGCATCTGATACAGTCCTGCAAATTGGCCTATACAAAACCACACAATCAATGTTTAAACATTTAATAAAAAAATGTCTTTGGAGAGGAAAATTGAGTTTGAAAATGCAAGAGCATGTTGACATAAAGAAAACATAGGTATTGCCAATTTGCCACATATATATAGGCTTACCCCACTGTGTCTTGCCTTGGGCTAATTGGAACTACACCTGCTCTACTAGTGAGACCTACTGTTGGTTTGATGCCTACTACTGAGTTCATACATGAAGGGCATAAAATGGAGCCATCGGTTTCAGTACCAAGTGACACAGCCACCAAATTTGCTGCTACTGATATTGCTGGTCCACTACTTGAGCCACAAGGATCATCCAATGTGTATGGATTCTGCACAAAACAAAGCACAAGTGTGAACTCATTTTCTAGAATCATTCATGCTTAAGCTCATATGAGAAGGCATAATGAAGCCATTACTTACTATGGAAGGCACGTAATGAGGATCCTTTGCACCCCATATGCTACACATAATATTTTCATTAGCTTCAGTCCATTGGACTGATAATGAGACTAATATCTGCTTAGGTGTTTTAAGTCTTAGCTTAAAACTTGTCACCATGAATGTGTTCAGTAGAGATTGAACTGCAAAGTTCCCCGTCAAGCTCAGTCGCGGTTAACAAACTGAACCTCACCCATTGGGTATTATATTAGTGACCATTTTTTATTTATCAAGACCTCAAAAGCTATCAAAAAGTCCAGCCTATAACTCTATCACTTAAGATGAAAAGCTTTATTTCAAGGCTTAATACATCATTTGGTCCCTTAACTTATTTTTCGTTTTCAATTTGGTCCCCTAACTATTAAGTGTCTCAAATTGGTCCCATAATTTTTCTGCCGTTTACCATTTTGGTCCTCTCTGTTAGTTTTTAACATCAAATGTCTAAGATGAACCATATTTAAAGGTGGTCCACCATAAACCTTATAAATTCATTTAATTTTAACCCTTTGATATTTTTTTAAAAAGATAACCATTGGATCACATAGGTCTATTATATCTTACGGTAAACCATCTGCACCTAATTTTTTTTTCATATTTCTTCTTCTTCTTCCTTCATCTTCACATTCATACTCCTTAGTCAATCTTCAGGAAAAAAAATTATCTTCAAAATCAAATCATTTTCATCCTCTTCATCAACAACACATAATATCATCATTAAAATCAAACCCATAAAATTAAGCCTTTTCAAAGTCATAATTTTGAAGCGGAACAAGTGTCAGGAAACAAAATCAACATAATTCAACTGGAATTCAACAGGAAACAAGTGACAAGGAGAAGCACCAAGTTCAGGACAAAGCCTTTGGAATTTTGGAAAGGGGAAAGAATGGTGCATGGTCGTGAAAGGGGAAAGAAGGATCTAAAAGAATAGCTTTTGGAAACAATTTTACCCTTTATCTTATAGAAACAAAACGAAATCATTCACATCAAAACTGTCGGATTCGGATTCGGATTCGGATTCAGTTCTTCTGCATCGAAATTCAATTCATTCACATGAAAACGAAAAAAGGAAAAAGAACAATTCACATCTGGGTTTTGTATAAACTGTGTCATATCAGATTAATTGTTGTGTTGCATAATAGGAAAAGGAAAAAAGAACAATTCGTTCGTCCTTTTCTTCTTCTCAGATGAATTGCAAGGTTTTCTTCTTAGACATCAAATTTCTTGAGATTGTTTTTCTTTTAAAAGTTTACTATCTCTTTTTTTATCCCTTCTTTCTCCTCTCTCTCTCTCTCTCCCTTCTCTCTCCTCTCTTTTCTCCCTTCTCTCTCTTCCCCCTCTCTCTCCCTCTCTCAATCTCTCATAAAAAATAAAAATAAGAGTATGTATTGAGAATATTATGATAGAGTTGTAATAATTTCTTTTTAATGAGTCCTTAAAACTTATAAAATCTTTTGAAATCTTACAAATCCATGAAATCCTTTAAAATCTTATGATGTAAATCCATTGAAATTCAAATTGAAAATCGTGATAGTCTTTTAAAATCATGAAAGTCATTAAAATCCTACAAAATCTTTTAAAATCTTTGAGACTTTTTTAAGCAAAAATTGTCCTTTAAAATCCTAATCCAATACACCCCCCTAAGTCTTATTTCAAAGTTCGATTTATCCCTCACTCAATTTTGTGCCAGCTCTGGTTTAGCTATATGACTTCATAAGTATATCAGATTCTGAACATCTAGACAAATACATAATAAGCAATGGTATAAAACAAAATTGAAAGAGGGATAGATTTGAATTGAAAAGCCAGATCATGGTCAAATAAAGTAAGAAGAAGTAGTAAGTTATATACCTTTCCTTGTCCACCTCTGGCACTCCAACCACTAGGAGCTCCATTAGACCTGTAATTTGACCACTCACTCAGTGTGGCCTTCCCCAATATGATAGCCCCAGCTTTCCTTAACTTGGTAACAACACCTGCATCTCTCGGCACTACTGAGCCAAGCAGTGCAAAAGAGCCTGCAGTAGTGTTCAGCTTATCCTTAGTTGCAATGTTATCCTTAACCAAAATAGGTATTCCATGCAACCTTGAAAGAGAACCTACTGCTTTGGTCCTTCTCTCTTGGTCAGCTCTATCTGCTTGTGCTAATGCATCTGGATTCACCTCCAAGACTCCTTTGAGAACTGGGTTTTGGATTTTTATTTGGTTGAGGTAAAACTCAACAAGTTGTCTTGATGTTAACTGCTTTCTTTGGAAAGCAAGTTGGAGATCTTGCACAGTTGCTTCCTTGATTGAGAATCCACTAGCCAAGGTTGTTGTTGATAGCATAGAAGGAAGTGTAACTCGTAGAAAGATTATAGAAAGGCATTGAAAGAAAGAGCTAGCACATGCTGAGGCCATGACTCCACGAGTCTTGAAAGTTGAAACCACTAAGCCTCTATAATGCAGTATATATAGAATATATTTCTGAATTATAGTGGATATTAAAAAAAATCAAATACCACTTCATCGTGTTTCACATGCCCTGCCCCCATGGCATTAAATTATTAGAGTACTTATGATTATGTTCCACTCCTGGGCCTTCAAATTCTTGACAAAAAGAAATATCAATAACTCCATATTCAAGAATTAGAAAATCAAAGGCAAAATATTAATTTATCCGATTTTTTTTTAAGCACAGTCTTAAACATTTGATATTAGATTACTAAGCTAAGTCACTACATTTTAAGTCAATTTTGTAAGGACATTTCATAAATTACCTATGGGATTTTTTGTGACAAACTAGCTTGGCATATTATATTTGACACTTCTACGCAGTTTTCCCAATAGATATAGTTGTATGTAAATATCTTATTATTAAAAAAAGAGTTGGGATCCGTTGACACCAAATTTTAACCGTCTATTTTATTTGATCAAAGGCTCCTAGTAATTTCTAAACTAGCTCATTCTTCCTCTTGCGTATGCGATTATCGCACCTCTTGATTTTTCCTGTACGTATAGAATTTGCAGCAATCCACATATGTAATTATTATTTTATCATGCTTATGCTTCCAATTATATGCCAAGTTCCTGGATTCATGACAGCGATTCTAATACCAAGGTTCATATACGAATTGAAAATTAAACTAAAAAGCCTCAAATTAAAATTAGGGATTCATAGTATTATTGTTTTCAATCATTGAAAAACTGAAATTGAAAACGGCATCATGATACTCTTTATTATCTTCTACAAATTGTAATTCTATGCCCCATTGATATTATTTAATGTTTGCATCTCTATAATCTATTTCCTCTTGTTCAACGATTTGGATTGCAGAAGAAAGTAGTGAAAACTACGATGGACTGTGTAATTGAGAGCATTACGGAGAACATCAATTTTTTAACAAAATACCATGAATAATTGAGTTTACTAACATCACGTCCATTTAGAAATCGATAAAGAACCTTCATTCTCATGATAATTTGTTTGTCCTTGAAATCAATCTTTTCCAGCAAAAATATATTACAATTAAAGAGCTAAGATTGGTTTACCATAAAAGAAATAAAGAAAGAGATTCACCTACACCAAAAGAATTGAAGACTTCTTAGGACCTTAAATGAGTAATTATGAGCCTTTGATTAAACTTAAATGGAGGGCTCAGATTTGGTGTCAACAGATCCCAACTTTTACAAAAATATTGAATAATAAAAACAGTAAAAAGGAGGCTAAATTATTGGATTAAATAAGGAGTTAAAGGGGGCACAATGTTTTTTTTTTTGGTCAGGTAGCCCAGTGGTTAGAATTCACCTTATAAGGTGAATAAGTGGGGTGCCCGAGGTTCGAACCTCGGCCCCTGCATATAACAATGCATTATTCTACCCAACTGAGCTATGCTCACGGGACAAAGAGGGTACAATGTTATTTGATATAAAAATTGAAGATTGGTGTTCCAGCATATAGAAAAGTAAAAATAAGACATTCAAAAAGGAAAATGACTCATGATAGCACAAGAGTATACAAAAGAATATCACACTTTTTTATTTACCACATGTATCTTTCAATGGAGCCAATTCAGAGAACATCTAAATGTAGGTATTTCTTATAACGAGAATTGGTAAAATTGTTCAAAAAACAAGAATCGGTTAGAGATTTGTGAATTCTCACGGGTCGCGTAATATTGCGATAACTAAATCAGAGATAAGTAGAGACACAAAATACTTGTAATCAACAAACTATCCATAGTCAAATGCAACAAAAGAAAAAATTAAAACAACTTATAAATTTTAAGAAACTTAATTAAACAACATAAAGAAATTGGAGATTGTTTAACCGTTTTGAAAGAAGTCACATATCATTCTTGACAGAAACAACATACAAATATCCTTTACTACATTTTGGTAACTTTCGTCAAAGTTGATTTGTAATGCTATATAAAGTTGATTGACAAAATTCTAAAAAACTTATGAATATTTTCAAAAAACGAACATTAGTTTAATATTTTTATAAAATATTTGTACATCAGTTTTTAAAAGCTCGTTAAAATATTTTCACTGCGTCCATGACAAATTTTATTTGCTTATAGATCTTTTGACAAAGAGAGGAAGATGATGAAAAGGCATAGGTGGCTAAAAACTCAAAATTATAGACCAAAAAGAATATAACAAAAAAACAGTGGCTGATAAAAACTCATGACCAGATTTTAAACTCATGATCAGTTTTTATCAAACTCGCAAAAATAATTTTCTCTCTTTAAAATTGAACTTTTTTATCCTTCAATTATGACATTTGTGACAATTTTGGTCCAACTGACATTATTAGCCTAAAAAAAGTGATTTTTGAGGTCAAAATTCAATTCTTTTGAGGGGGTAAAAATCATTATTTTTGGGACCAAAATTCATGGTTAGAAACCAAAATGACAGCAAATGCAATGATGGTTGAATTGAATTGAATGATGGTATTGGTGTGATATCCGATTTATACTTCAGAGTACAATGTTGAGTTTGTTTGTTTCTAATTCTTTAAGTTTGTTGAATTGAATGAATGGTGGTTTCTAAGTGAGTAAGATACAGGTTATGATTGTTCAGATTGTGTTATTGATTTTCAATTCAAGACAGTGATGGAGATATATAGATTCTTGTTTGTATTCTCTTTACACTAGCTTTGTTGTTATGAAAATCTATTTTTAGTCTGAATTTGTAACAAATTTCCTTTTCATGATAGTTTGACATGCTTAAGATAATGTGCAAGACAGTGTTATAATTTAGACTTTCTTACAAAACATGTAATGCAAGCTCATAAACTCAATTTACTAGCGGACGAGAAGAAGCAGTCATATTCATGGGAATTGGACAGGGCGTTCGATCAAACTTATAACTTCCGAAAGGGAGGTGGCTTTCTGATCAAAGTTGCTTGCTCAAATGAATAAGCAATTTCAATCAACTTTGGCTCTGAGCCTTTCAAACCTCCAAAGAAAATTCCAAATGGTTGACCCTTTTCGTATCCTGCTGGAACACTCACTCCAGGATAACCTCCAATAGCAAGTATGTGGCTAAAGGACCAAATAGGTGTTACCACAACATCAAGTTTATTTATTTTCATCAGTTTCTCAAACCCATTTTGTGACCATCTTGTCATGTTTAATAATGCTTGTTTTTCTGCTTTACCAATTCCATTTGTCTTTTCAGCTTGCACCATGACATCTTGACCATACTCCAGTTTCTCCTGCAATGTTTATACAACAATTAAGATGCTACCGTGATCGATGTTAAGTAATGAGAAATGCTTTATGTAACAAATAGGCATGGCACAAATAGTAACAATCAAATGTTATCAACTGATTCGTACAGTTCGTGAAGCACATTGATTGTAAAAAATAACATAGTTCTTATACACAATATACATACTCACCAATTTTGGGTGTTTCTTGTTGAAGGCTATCACTTCTGCCAAGCTTTTCACTGGTGAAGCAACTAAGTCTTTCAGGTACTTATTCAAGGATAATTTGAATTCAAAACTCAATGCAATTTCTTCACTTTGATCAGTGTAAATTTCAACAATATTATCAATCTTCAAGTTGTCAATCAAAACTGCACCTCTTCGCCTGATTTTGAAGAAAGTATACAGACACACACATATGTAACTTATTGAAGCTTCATTAGAAATATTAGTACATGAAAAATAATAGTTTTAGACTTACCTTAATGTGTTTAGGTGTAGCTTAAAAGTTTTATCCAATAAGGTGTCATTTCCAAACTCGTAGTATAATCTTACCACTCCCAATCTCTTTCCTCTCAATCCATCTTTCTTTAGAAATTGAGCATAGCCACCTTTTGGGATGAACTTTGATGCTTCAATTGTTGCTTTATCAAAAGTGTCGATGCCTGCTATGGTCTCAAGAACATAAGCAGCATCTGATACAGTCCTGCAAATTGGCCTATACAAAACCACACAATCAATGTTTACACATTTAATAACAAAATGTCTTTGCAGAGGATAATTGTGTTTGTAAATGCAAGAGCATGTTCACATAAAGAAAACGTATAGGTATTGCCAATTTGCCACACACACACACATATATATGTATATAGGCTTACCCAACTGTGTCCTGCCTTGGGCTAATTGGAACTACACCTGCTCTACTAGTTAGGCCAACTGTTGGTTTGATGCCTACTACGGAGTTAAAACCTGAAGGGCATAAAATGGAGCCATCCGTTTCAGTACCAAGTGAAACAGTCACCAAATTTGCTGCTACTGATATTGCAGATCCACTGCTTGATCCACAGGGTTTACCCAATGTGTATGGATTCTGCACAACCGAAGCATAAGTGTGAATTCCTCATTTTCTAGGATCATCATTCATGCTAAAGTTCCTATGGGAATGCATAATGAAACCATTTCTTTTGGCCTTCAAAAATATTTTCTTACTTTTTTTTGGTTGGAGGCCATGTAATTAGGACCTTTGGCACCCCAAAAGCTACACATAATATGCGCTGATAATGAGACTAATCTCTGTACAGGTGTTTTAGGTCTTAACTTAAAACTCTTCACCATGAATGTGTTTTGTGGGGATCGAACTGCGACCTTCCCCCACAAGCTAAGCTACGGTTAATAAACTGAGCCACACCCGTTAAGTATTACTATTAATGACTATTTTTTATTCAGTTTTATAAGGCATCTCAAACTATCAAAAAGTCCAACCTATACTCCATCACTTAACTAACATAAAAAGTTTTATTTAAAAGTTTGGCTATATGACTTCATAAGCATATCAGATTCTTAACAGCTCGGCAAATACATGATAAGCAATGCTATAAAACAAAATTTAAAGAGTTATAGGTTTGGATTGCAAAGCAAGACCATGGTCAAATAAAGTAAGAAGAAGTAGTAAGTTATATACCTTTCCTTGTCCACCTCTGGCACTCCAACCACTAGGAGCTCCATTAGACCTGTAATATGACCACTCACTCAAGGTGGCCTTCCCCAATATAATAGCCCCAGCTTTCCTTAACTTGTTAACAACGCCTGCATCTCTTGGCACCACTGAGCCAAGCAATGCAAAAGAGCCTGCAGTAGTGTTTAGCTTATCCTTAGTTGCAATGTTATCCTTAACCAAAATAGGTATTCCATGCAATCCTGAAAGAGAACCTACTGCTTTAGTCCTTCTTTCTTGGTCAGCTCTATCTGCTTGTGCTAGTGCATCTGGATTCACCTCCAACACCCCTTTGAGAACCGGGTTTTGGATTTTGATTTGTTTGAGGTAAAACTCAACAAGTTGTCTTGATGTTAACTGCTTTCTTTGGAAGGCAAGCTGGAGATCTTGCACAGTTGCTTCCTTGATTGAGAATCCACTAGCCAAGGTTGTTGATAGCATAGAAGGGAGTGTAACTAGAAGAAGGATTATAGAGAAGAATTGAAAGAAAGAGCAAGCACATGCTGAGTCCATGAGTCTTCAAAGTTGTAAGTTAGTGCAGTATTCTAATCTATATACTAGTGGATATATTTTTGAATTGAAGTGGACGATGCTCATGGTTCTAACTTCTACGCAGTTTGCCTAATAGATAGCAACTGTCAAACTAATTTATTTGCTTGAAAGGACATGTGAGTCTTTTTTATTTTACACAGACCATTTCAATAGTAGTATGTGTTGAATATTATCTAATTATTATGAAAATGACTCATGATAACACAACAGTATACAAAAGAATATCTCCGTTTTTCTTTACCAAATGTATCTTTCAATGGAGTCTGAGAGCATCTAAATGTATAGGTATATTTCTTATAACAACGACAATTTAAATCGTTGTGTGTAATTTTTATTTTTTTTTAACATTTTTTTGGCACACATGAAAGAACCTTTCAACATCTTAATGCTTTACTTTAGTCACAAGCTTGTGTCACCAAATTTGGCGTGTAACTATTTTATTTCTCCTGATCTAATCCCGGTGTGTTACCAAGTTCTCGGGTGTTTGGCTCATAAAAAATGAATTTGAATCGATTCAAATTATTTTGAATAGATTCAAAGTTGTTCTGTAAGTTCTGATTCGATTCAATGTTTCTTTGAATAGATTCAATCTTCATTTGGAATTCTTTGAATGGATTCAAAGATTCTCTAATTCTATTCAATCTTCATGACAACCTGGATTTCACATTTAACACTTTGAATCGATTCAAGACTTTTCTGATTTGATTCAAACCATTTTTTTAGTGTTATTTTGGGCCAAACTTACTCGTATCTCATTCACCTATATATACCCTTACTCACACACTATTCTACAGATTAAACAATTTGCAAATAGACTTTGAAATCTCCAAACTCTTTCTCTCGACATCTTCTTAAGATTAAACACTTTAACTAAGATCTTTGTAGAGTGTGAGGATCAGAGTGGTGGATCAAGGACCTAAAGAAAGAAAGAAAAACACTTTTCACCTCCAAAGGTTTGTGAGGGTTGTTTCTCAGCTTCTCAAAGTTCAAGGGGATAGAAGTTTAGACATAGCAAAGATGAATTCTCGGAGTAGAAGTTCAAAAGATTGCATGGAAGGTTAAGATTCGAAGACCTTCTTGCTGTCCAATTTCAAGAGGTATGTGAAACATTCTATCGAGTTAGTATCCTCTCTATTTAAGATCTTCTCCATTTGTAGTAAATTATTTTACTTTATGAATGGATCTCACCGTCTCCCATTCAACTCCATCCATATTTTAGAAATTCAAACAATGGAAACTAACTTGATACCACTCTATTCCATCATATTCCATAGCCTAGAGCTTTGTAGTAAATTATTTACATGATGAATGTTTAGTTGGAGGAAGAGGAAAAGGTGAGGTTGTAGAAAAATGAAAATTGGAAAAAGAAAAAGATAGAACATAGAAGTTTTTGTTTTGGAATATAGAAGAGAATCTTTGACAATATAGATAGAAAACGTGTGGTATAGAAAAAACAGCGTCGCATCATTTGCGATGTCTACGGATAAAAGTTTTTGTTGTATTAGCATTATTCATTTTTTTTTTTATATAAAATAGTAATGGTAACTTGTACACAAGATAAAAATCTTAAAATAGAATTAAATAATAAATATTGTATTTAAAATATAAGTTTTTAAGTCTTTTAAAGTTATGAATGCACAATTTCTAAAGTTAAATTTCTTTATTTAGTTTCTTATCTTAGGTAGTGTTAACTTGTACCCTTAGGATATATATTAAGAATCTTAAGAGAAGAAATATTTTATAAAATTTTGTACAGTTATTTCCATATTTATTTTATTAACTAAAAAAACATGTGCCCTTACTGAAAATAGCGCAGTAATTATACTCTTCCTTGATTTCCGTAAAAGAAAAAAACATTCTTCCTTAATTTATTCGCATGTAACTCAGACAAAACCTTAACCTAACCGCTGAGATCAGCTTCGTGCGCAGAATGAAAAGAAAGAGAAACGAGTCTCTCAATTCTTCAGATGATTTTGATTTACCTGATGATTGCTGGAAACTCGTCTTCCAATTCCTCAACGACGATGATGACGACAACAACAAACGACACTTCTTGAAGTCTCTCTCTGTTGCCTCCAAACACTTCCTCTCCGTCACCAACCGTCACAAGTTCTCTCTGGCTATTTCTGATCAAACCCTCCCTTCCCTTCCTCGCCTTTTTCAAAGGTTTACCAACCTCACCTCACTAGACTTTAAACGCTTCTGTGGTGATCTAGATCCACTTCTATGTCAAATTTCTACTTTCCCATTGAACCTCACATCACTCAATTTTTCCAACCATCCCATCATTCCACAAAATGGGTTGCGAGTTTTCTCACAAAATATTACAACTTTGACATCTCTTAATTGTTCCTGCATGGACTGTATTGATAGCACTGACCTTTTTCTCATTGCTGATTGTTTTCCTTTGCTTGAAGAACTTATCCTCAGTAACCCCATTGATATCAACGATTGCACCAAATTCCTCGTTGGAGTAGAGTCTCGTTCATTGGGATTTTCTAAGCTTCGAAAGGCTAATCTCTCTGGTAATTACTACTTGAATGACAAAATGATTTTCCACTTGTTTAAGAGCTGTAAGATTCTGGAAGAGGTCGTCATGTTTAAATGTGATAAAATAACCACCACAGGTATTGCTTTGGCTCTCCACGAGAGACCAACATTGAAGTCTTTATCCTTTACCGATTATTTCAAATGGGACAATTGTGTAACATTGATTGCACTTGTTAGGATTTGTCCATTAATTAGTGAGATCAGTGTAAAACACAATTGTATTGGGAAAAGGAGTGTAGCTGATTCTAATTCTTTGATGGATTTTGTTGTAAGCCCTCAATTAAAGTCTCTTCGTTTCACTCACAGTTCATGGTTAAAGGATGAAAACATCAAAATGTTTTCTTCCATCTTTCCCAATTTACATCGACTTGATTTGAGCGATTGCAGTGGCATATCTAATCAAGGTATTTATCATGTTTTAAAAAGTTGTTGTGACATTAGACATTTGTGCTTAGCCGATTGTTCAAAAGTGAACCTTCACAGACTGAACTTTGATGTTCCCAAACTAGAGGTGTTGGACTTGTCATATACAAGAGTTGATGATAAAACACTCTATGCCATCGCAAAGAGTTGTCGTGGGCTTTTGCAACTATTACTACAAAATTGTTGTGATGTCACAGAGAAGGGAGTTGAGCGCGTGGTTGAAAATTGCACACAATTAAGGGAGATCAATTTGAGGGACTGCCATAAAGTGGATGCTAATGTTGTTACCACGATGATAACTTCAAGGCCATCGTTGAGAAAGATAATTGTCCTGTCATAATATAACATGTGGGTTATAGACACACACACACACACTCACAAACACACACACACCATTTTAGACCAGCAGCTAGGGAGTTTATTTACCTCTTTTCTTATTTGCAAAAGTTTTCTGTTTTTTTAATGATATTTGTAAGAGAATAAGAGGCAGGTGTGGATATGCATGAGATTGAATCCTCGGAATTGAACTAATTATTTGATGTACTTTGTATGTTTCAATCAAGTTTTTGACTGACCTTTGTTGTTGCTTGTTGGTTCTGCTTGTGGTGACTTGATTTCTTGATTCAGTCTCTCATTTATGCTACTTTTATTGTCATTCATTTTGGAGATTTTATATAATATCTTTCATGAACCGAATTATTGAAATGTATGACTCCATTGAGTGACTAAGGTATATCAATATATGAATATGTTGTGTAGTATTTCAAGGAACAACTCTTTCCCTGTGATCATCATCACTCAAGATAAAGGTAGAGATCGTGAAATACAATTATTATATTCACAAATTGGGAAATAGAGTTTCTGATTAGTTAAACAATGATTTATGGATGAATAAAATTAGGATATTTTGTTTAGTTCGACGTACAAGATTTAAGTAATACAAAGAATAAGTAAATGGACTTGGCGATGCTTTGAAGTTTCCTGCAATGTCAACAAGTTCTAATAGCTTAATAGCTTTCCAGTAGCGGCCTCTATTCTGAGTAGGATGTTTTATTTGATTCATTGATAGCAAAATTTGACTAAACGAAAATACAAATTATGTATATTATCCTGGCCCTTGTATCAAAATATGATGTATTTCTTTGATTCAATGTTTTTGAACAATTGAATCCTATTAAATTCGCTTAATATTTCGGTTCAAATTTGGGAAATTGCTATTATTATTTTATTTTTGTTTTAGTTTTGATTGGTTATTGGTTTTGTAGTATTATTTATACTATCTGTGACGTCAGTATGGATTTCTGAGTTGTTCGTGGACATGCGTGAATTTTGCAATAAATCATGTAAAAGAAGTAAGAAGAGTAACACAGAAATTTTATAAACCTCATGATATTCCAATGAAAACAGTCGAATCATGACCAAACTAGGAACTTCAGTTAGCTTACTTCATTTGACTAGGTACGTGTGTGTGTGTATACGGTGTCATGTTTTCTTAGGGAAAGCTATCCTCAACTTGTATCTATTTCACATGCATTGCATAATTTTGACTAAGTACTTCCAAGCCACTCTTACACTTTGTTAACTGAATTTTGTTTGTGCCATTATATTAACTCTTTCTGAATGTCAAGTTTCTTAAAGCCTGTGGTACCTTAGCAGGAATACCTGCTGAAATTTGGAAAATGTTAAGAGAATTGTATTGAATTCTTTGAAGCACTTGTATTGAAATTGAATTAAGTTTCTTTGAGAACGCACCTGGCAGGTTATTCAAAACCTAAATCGAATTCTTTAGCAATAGTATGCAGTTATGTAGGAAATGATAGAGTGATAAGTACATAAAACTTCCATTAAAAGTATAGGTTCTCAAAGAGAAAAATATCTTGTAAAGAGCAAATTAGGCATAAACCAACATATGAATAGAGCATATCTTGTACAGAGCAAATTAGGCATAAACCAACATATGAATTAGAGGAGAGTGCTAGAAAGAATAAAAGTATTTACAATGACTATGTAATGATTTGAATTTGAATAAGTCACGCTTGCAAGTAAAATTCAATTGGTTCATGCCTACACATTGCTCAGTTCATTGTGATAAATAGTATACAATTCTTCATAACGTCATACAAATTAGTCCAGTAGCTCATCAACTCAAAAACCATGGACCAATTAAAACGAATCCTACGAGTGTGCGAGGTAACTGTTAACCCATTTTGGTTACCTTAAACGTGTAAAGAAAGTTGACGCACAATATGCTAATACTTGTGTGTCAATTGTTATTAAATTAGTTGATTCAAAATATAAGAGACATCCAATTCTCTCCGTGTCAATAGTTTACAAGTGTAATTTAATTTGTATGTTTAGTATAAAATTAATTTACACATCTATTCAAAGATATGTTCCCACAACATGTAATGAATATGACGTCATTTCAAACACATATGATGTAACAACACATTGTTGAATATATGTGCAAAATAATCTTACACTAGCAATAGTGCATTCATTTTGAATGTAAAAATACGTAGTTATAAAAACATTTAGTTAGCATAAGGAAGAGACATCAGCAAGAATGAACAAAAGCACAAACTAGAAGATTGCTGTTATTTACACAAGTATGATTTTCTATATGTTGCATATGTCAGAACCAGAGAACCATGACTGTCCTTCTAATTTAGCAAGCTCGCCATCCTCTTCATTATAAGATGGCTCAAATTGACTAACATTGTGTGCTACCTTGGTGTCATAATCAGTAGGCATGACAAAACCATTACAAGTAGGTTGTATTGCTTCTTCCATAGGCAAACGTGATTTAGCAAGGAGATCATTGAGTGTACTGATCTCAATCTCATATTTCTTCTTCAATTTATCAATTTGTTTGTAGGCCTTTGCAGCTTCCTGTTCTGCATCCATTGCCCGCTTCTGCAAATCACATCAAAGTGTCAGCCTTAAAAGAGTGAACTCAGCTGACTTAAACATTAGCTATTTGAATTGGTAAATATTGTAAGAGTAATGAATGGAAGCAACACTGCTGGGGCATAAAAAGAGGAAACAAATGAAGCACACAGTGGTTTGGTATTACTCTGTAAACCTAGAAAGTGGCTCTGAATAACATAAATACCTAATAAATTTATTCTATTTCCTATTGGCTTTGAATGAGTTTCATAAAAAAATAAAAGCTATAGCTTCTTAAATTGGTGGGATCTACTCCCAAAAGTGGTAAGACCCACTTAAATTTCAACTAATAGAAAGTGTACTGAGAATAATGTGAGAAAATGAGTTGCTGACACTTTTCCCAACCCATTCAACATATGGCCAAAGTAGCTTTACATACTAAGATGCTCCCTGGCACAAACTACACTACTGATAGTATTTAAGTGTCACTCTATGCATATTCCTTTGTCCTCAAATTGAATAAGAAACACACTGATGAAATAACTAAAATCATCTAAGTTCTGTTTATTATTAGGCGTCATCCAAATTCATACTGATGGCCAACCGTATGAATGTGACAGCTACTACCATTTTCTCACTCTACAAAGAATGAGAGTAGAAGAAACGGATGTTTTTTATTTTATAAGGAACATGTCACAACTGACAACGATAATGGAACAGGCAAGGAGAATACCGATGATGATGGATGATGGTGTAATTAAGTTGGAAGAAAAGAGAGAGGATGACTAAAACACACAAGTTATTCAGTTGATAACAGTGATTAAAAATGTGCATTGATTCTTTTCTCACCTGAGCAGTGATGACACCTTCTTCTGCTTCTTTAAGACGTACAAGCAGTTCACGTGCAGCTTGCACTGCTTCAGAAGTATCCTTCAGTTGATCCTGAAGCCCTCTATTTTCATCTACTAGGATTCTCCTTTCTTCTTCTTTTTCTGCTTTTAATGCTGAAATTTCTGCTGCAAGGTTAGTTATGAGTTTAGACTCTGCACTTCTTACTGCTGTTCTGGAAGCTGTTTTCTTTATATCATCAATTCCATCATGGATCTTTCTATGCCTTTCAAGCAACTGAACATGTTTCTCCTCCAAATCTGCATACTGTTCTAAAATCCGTGCATGGCCTTCTATAGCTATTTGCATTGCATCCTTCAGTTCCTTGGAAAACTTCCTCTCGGCATCTAATTCATGCTTCCTCTTTTCAGCTAACGACTTGTTAGCTTCAACTTCAGCTCTGAGTTCTTCGGAAAGGGAAATCCACCTGCTTTCTGCCTCAGTCCACTTACTTCTTTCCTGTTCAAGTTTTACTTTGGCACTGTCTTCAGTTGATTCTGGATTGTCATTTGCTTCAGCGCTAGCTTCGGTTGAATTGGGATTGGCAGTGAGGTTTGCTACCAATCTAGGTTCAGGTAAATGAGGCAATTGCAACAATGGATATTCCTTTCTTGCAGATGCCGGTGAATGGTCTATATAAAAATGAAGCTGATTTCTTAAATTACATATCTCTTCCATTAGCACTTCCTTCTCCCCAAATTCATAGAAATTCTGATACTCTTGTAGCTTATCTTGTACTCTTTTTAACTCTATCTTCATCTTCAGAACTTCTGGATGATGCTCATAGTTCTCCTTCAAAATCTGTTGAATGTTTATAGTTAGTCTTAAAGCATCTAATATAGTAATCATAAAAGGGAAACCTTAAAAAGAACTTACTTTTACCTCATGTTCATGAGTAAGGGACACTAGTTCTTCGCTCATGAATTCCTCAGTGGGTAAAACACCATCCATGAGGCTTTGAAGGCGCTGAATTTTACCTTCCCTTGTCTGACTTATTACGGCATTGCATTCCCTCTCATGCTTGTATTGTTGCAACTACAAATGTGATTGACAATAGTCACAATAGATGATTATAAAATGGCCGCAGATTATTGTTATGAAACAAACATAAACTTACCAAGTGATTGAGCTGCATTATCTCAGAGGTCTGCTTTGCACATAACTCTTCCAGAGCCATTTCTCTCCTTATGGATCCTGCCAAAACCTTCTCGGCAGCCTATATCATACGAGAAAGAAACTGTAATTAATAGATCGAAATTAAGCTATGCCGGAAAATGCATCTGAGATGCTTACACTCACTTTGAGAACTTGCTTCTTTGGTTTACCAGCAGACTCAGGGCAGTCAACAGCTATCAGCTGCATGTTTGAGTTATTATCAATCTTACTGACATCAAGCTGCATTCTGATTTTACAGTTATTACAGTTCAACATAACAGAATCTTCTTCTCCAGCATTATCATCAACGAAAGTCTGTACTCCCACATTGACTTTGTCCACTGGAATAGTTGGCTTGGAATCTTCAGGTCTCAATGAAAGCCTCAACGATGATCGCCCAAAAGTTGCGCTGCAATGGTGGTTATCAATAGTTCCAAGACCATGTCGGATGCTAGCTGTTAAGTTTTCAGTTTTAGTAAGGAAATTTGGTGCTTTCAGACTAGACAGAGCATTAGACATGCTTCCCTGATTGACAGTCTTTGTGACCGGCATCATGCCTAAGTCACTTTCACAATGAAGGTTATTCTGAGATGGGGACAGCTTTGATAAGGTCTTCAAACTTTTTCTACTGCTGCTGATTGTTGGCGAAACACTGGGAGGTGGGGATTTGAGGGTGGGGTCAGTAGCACATTTTACGCCGAGGCTAGCAGGGTTATCACAGTTCATTGTAGCACTAGGAAAATCAATGTATCGCTTAGTGTCAGAAAAACCAGCAGAATCTCTGCTCGAATCGCCGAGAATTCTAGCATGATCTTCAACACCATCCTCAACAATCTCCATCTCCTCATCGCCATCTTCATCAACATGAGGTAGTGATAATGGGTAGTGGAGTCTAGGCTGCAATAAACACAAACTTCTTCGGATCAAAGCTGCTGAATGGCCTCCACTTGGATTGTAACCCTTTGTTTTAACCCGATGCAGCTCATCCTGTTTGATTTTACAGATCTAAGTTATTCAAAACAAATTTCATGCACTGGCCAGGAAAAGAGAAGGTTGATCATGGGGGAAGAGATATACCTTGAGTTCGCGTATTACTTCACGCAATTGGTTCACATCATCATGCATTACTTCATTTACAACCGCTTTGTTCTTGATAGCTTTGACACGTTGTGCAAATCTCAATGTACTAAAAGTTTCACTCCTACAACTGCAATGCTGAGTCGTGTAAAATATTTATATTCCACAATACATAGAGAGAAAAGAAATTCAAATCACCAGTTGTTTACATATATACCTTTGCGCAGGGGAAATAGCGCAAAGCAATGTTAATTTTGCATTTCCACCGAGAGACTCCTGCAATAAAAATGTCAACTTGGAGTCTCTGTATGGTATATGCCGCTGCTTTCCTGTTTGAGAAACTTCAGCAAGAATGTTAATCAGATTCCTGCAGTCAGATTTAATCTCAGTAAGCACTTGGAATGATGGGAAAGTGATTGTAGAATTCGGTAGCCAAAGGTATAATAAATATGATGAACAAGTTACAAAACAGAAAGGAATAGAAGTTTTCAGATTGAAATTTTATCCAAGTAATTGTTTGAGCATAGTATGTGCCATGTCAACAACTAAATCAGATATGTATTGAAAAATTGTTCCAGCTACATATTTATTGAGGCTGTACCAATACTCCAATAGAGGGGTTTGATAGAAAGATACAGAGGGAAATAAATAGACCTGCACATGGTTCTGACTGACGTAGAAAGAAAGTCTCAGTGTACCACAAAGAAGTCGTATGGAAGGCCTTATAAAAAAAGTACTTCATGTTGCAAATGTTCAAGCTATTATGGATATCAACACTGGAGCAATGACTGGTGTATGAATATTTGAAATGGCAACAAAAGATTTTCCTATAACAATAACGATGGAATACACAAGCATGTTCAATCATACCCAAGTTGTGAAAGTGATCTATTAATGTTGCCGGCTTCCTTCAGACGGTACCCTGCTGCACCTGTTAATTTTTGTCGTTCTGACCCAGCTAAATCAACAAGATTGATTTTACTTGTTTTAAATCTGCTTTTACGATCTTCAATACTCTGCAAATTGAAGATAAGAGGTTACATCAATAGCTCTTCTATTTTCACTTATGCTATGATGCAGAGAAATGTCTTCTGAACAGTTGATTTTGCAAACAAGACATGAGAAAAGCAAATGTTTAGGAATAGCACATTGTTTCTTCAAACTTTATCTACTCCCTTTGATCCAAATTATGTCATTCTAACAAAATTTGTTTGTTCTAAATTATATGTTATTTTACAATATCAATGAATCATTAAAGCTTATTTTCCTACTATGCCCTTTATTTATTACTTTATCCTTTTCCAATTCCTTTAATTTCTGTTTTCCATATCATTAATGAAGGATATTTTTGTAAAATAACTCATAATTACTCTTTTCTATACAACATTAACTGCATTTCTTAGTATATGTGAAATTGCTAGAATGACATAATTTTGAATGGATGAAGTAGTTAAAGATCGCTAACTGTTAGGGCTTCTTACAATCTACACCTGACCCATAATACAATTTAACTATGGTTCAAAACAAATATTTGACAATCTCCAGGCCATGAGATAAGGGTATATCACCTTGCATCGAGATTCAACAACACAAGTAAAAACAGTGTGTGAACGGGAGCTTTCAGAATTTACACTGGTTGCACCTATTGTTCTGTTTAACAATCCCTGCACAGTGAAAGGTAAATAATAGTAAAACATGTAAAAGTTATAATAAAAGATTAATGAAAAGATTTTCCAAAAATATGGTTAATCGGGATTTAGAAGAGAAATGGGGACCAAAAAGTATTAAAATAAACAAAAATATATCAATTAACTGGAAATCTAAAACTTTTTTTACTTGTTCATGTTCTGGAAATAAATAAATAATTACTAGTTACTAGCATGAAAGCAAGGTCAAACGTCAAAAATAAAAAAGAAGATATATTCAAGTCAGCCTTTAAACAATTGAGCATTTCATTTCTCTTAATGACCAAATCAATTTTTTAACTAAATCTGCATAATGGAGATTTGAGTCATACATGCTCAAAATGAAGTCCTGCCAACAAGCATTTCACACAAAATACTTGTTATAAAAAAAGTAATGAAGTGCCTTTTTAATGCCAATTTTAAAGATGACAAATTCAGTCGAATGAGGCTTGAATGTTCCTAAAACTATAAAGGTTTGTCGCAATGGTGATGGAAAGGACAACTGTCCAATACGATTGATCAAATAAAATCCTAATAGAAGCACCATCTAAAATGAACTATATATATAGATCACAAATAGAAATCTATCCCACAGTGATGTGCATTCATTATTTTGTTGTTCCTTATGTGTATACACGTCTATCCCACAGGACCACAGCAACATACTTTCATTATTTGGTTGTGCCTTATGCGTATACAATTGTCTAACATTCTTGAATGAATTATGGCAACTTCTGGTAAGTAGTTTGTAGAAGAAATGAAAACAAAATACATCTTACAAGATCAACATAGTATTACAAATCCTTATTATTGAAACAACGCTGAAATAAGCATTTCATACGAATTCCTAGGGATAATTACACTTCAAGAAATTTAACACGGGAAAAAACGACATTGAAAAAACGACATTGAATGTAAATGCATTTAGTATAGATGCATAATAACACAAAATCATTTAATTGCCAACCATACACCAGATAAATATTCAGTGTTGAGAATTGTCTGTTCTTTCAGAGCATCAAAAGAGTGCTGCGGAATAGCAGTCTAAGACTAGTTCGACAATGGCTAATCCATTTGATAAAAAGCACACCTTTATCAAAAGCTGATTTACATCCTTCACACTAAACACATGCTCCTCTGTAAGATTCTCGACGTAGATTCCAGATTTAACATCTTCTCTAATCTGAATAAACAACAGATAAACCAGTTCCAGTATAAACACAAGTCAAATATGCACAAGGGAAGACTACAATGGTTAGGATTTAACCTGTAGGTTTCTTTTATTCGGATCTAACAGATCGGTTATGTGCTCATTGTATATCTGCAAAAACAAATTTGTATGTAAAAAATACTAGACAACAGTTAAGCTGAACGAGAACAAATAACAAAATAATCAATAGTAATTCAATTCAACCTCAAGAAAGGAACAGTGACATTGATACTTGAGTTGTTTGTCGGAGTGCTTTGTTTGCTCCTACGCATGAAACACAACGATTAACTGATATAACAGCAAGGTTCATAGAGTCTTCAAAGGATTCAACAAGGAATAAAACTTGATACTAACTTCATTTATGCGTGCAAAGAGTCGCTCAAAAACACGAGGGGCAAGACCTCCTTGTTGATCAATTGATGAATTTTCAACCGCCAAAGCATTGGGAGGACCCCACATAGTGTAGGTCTTTCCACTCCCAGTCTGCATTGAAAAAACAAAAAATTGAAAATTAATAATAATCAAGAATAGTAACAAAAGCAAAATGATGAAGATGAAATTAGAAAGAAACCTGCCCATAAGCAAAAACCGAACTATTGAACCCAGCCAAACAATTCTCTACTAGAGGCACACCAATAAGCTCAAATATATCAAGCTGAAAAACAATAAACAGTATTAAACAACTAATAAATCAATTAATTGCAATAATATCACAAGATAAACACAATTTAGATAAGAAATTATACCTGAGTAGCATCAACGTGAGCGATGGAATCAAAGGTGAAATCCTGACCGTTGATTGACAAAGAATTGCTGGCAATTTTCTGAACAATGGAATTTGCTTCATCTTTTTCACTGCACACTGGTTTCATCCTCACAATAACCTAAAAAAATATAACATTAAAATTAAAAATTAATTGAAAATTTCGGTAATGGTGGTTGAGGAAAAGAGTGGAATGAGAGAGAAAATCCACCTTGACGCCGGAATCGGAAGAGGTAGTGAGAGTGTCATCGAGCTTGCGTTTGAGAGGGTTATGGTGAGAGGGAGGCTTAGGGGGTTTGTTCTCTTTGTTGAATTTGTGTTTTTGCGTTGATTTAGGGTTTGAATTTCTTGGTACAGTCGGAGAGTTCTTCATTGTCATCGTTGCAAGCTTTTTGCGACGGGAATCTGAACGGAAATGGTGGAGTTGATTCTAGAGAGAGAAAAGTAGAGTTTGAAATGGAACACAGAGAGAGAGAACGGAAGCGTTACTAGCCGTTGAGTTTGAATTTGAAAAACACCAACACGCGACGTGTATGAATTCATTCTTGTTTTTAACAGAATTTTGGGGTGTACAATTAACCATTAAAAAATAAAAAAAAATTTATTAACCACTATAGGTTTTTTTATTAATAAATATGTTTTTTGTCCTTTTATAAGTATGTCATCATTTCATTTATAATTTTTTTTTCCGACTTTTAATCTTTCAAAAGTTTTTTATTTTTACTTTGGGTCTCTCCTTTTAAATAAAGAAGAATTTATATATTTTAATATAAATTTGCAAAAAAGTTTATAATATTATAAGAATCTTCTAAAAACAAAACATGAATTGTTACATTTTTTGTGGTTAAAAATTCATATTTGATTCATGTTTTGTTAATAAATTCTAAATTTTTTTAGAAGAATTTTTATAATATTCTATATGTATTTGCACAATTTCATTAAAGAATACAAAAGCTACACATAAATTTGATTTAAAACTAAAGATTAAAAGTGGTGATTGAAAAAATGTATAAGGGCTAAAAAAGAGTAAAAGTCGAAGAAAATTTTAGAGGGACTATAATTAAAAGTTGGTATATTTACATGGACCAAAATAAATCTAACCTTTTTTTTTTACCAATTATAGATTTTAGGCTTAACTGCAGTTTTACCTTCCTATTTTGACTCATTCTGAATTTTACCCCCTTATTTTAAAATTTGGAATTTCAGTCTACTTTTCTACACTGTGGTTTAGCAATGCCTATTTTCATAGGAAAATTTGTAGGCAAATAAGATATGTTCTCCATAATTTTGAGTTCTAGTTCTCTCTATTTATTCTCTCTATTACTAATTTTTTTAAATGTTTTCAGGTGGTGTGTAAGAGAAAAATGAACTTTTAATATCACATTTTTTAGTGGTTGCACATAAATTTAAGAGATGATTAAATGACCTTTTAAGGGGATGTTTCTCTCACTCACCTTTGATGAACACCGTTTGTGAGGTGGAGTAGGAGGATTTAGGGTTGTGATGGGAGAAGAAAAAGGAGGATAGAAAGGGTTGTTCAGGTAGAAGGGGGTTAAAACATTCATTTAAATGTATGAAATTCTTTTCACGAGGATTTAATTTTGTTCATGTTCTTCGAAAGAAGAATCCATTTGATGTTACATAATCAAATGACATGAAAAAATAAAAAGGTAATAGTTGTTTTTATGCTAAGTAACGAGTAATCAACATAGTCCATCTATTATTATATCAAAATTTTAAATAGTCCTTAACTCTGTCCTCCGTTAGTCAAAATAGTATGTAATGCTAAAATAATCTTTTAATACTCACAATAATTATTTTCATATAATGATTGAATCGACAATAAATAAGTACTTATAAAATTTGATATGACAATAAATAAAATAAATTACTATATTTAAAGACTAATATTACAATATTAACGAAACATTTTGATATTAAGAACTTTTTAGACAAACGAAGTGCACAATCATTCAATCAGGAACTATTTCAAAATTTTGATACATTAAAAGACTATTGCGGCTATCCACTATACATTCAAGAACCAAATGATTATTATCCAAAAAAATAAATTAAAAAATTGAAAGACGAGATGATAATCAAGACATTTAGATAGCATAGATTTTGCAGCCACCACCCTACCATGCTAGTTTTTCCATTTCACCACCTACTATTGGCTTTATGCCTAACAAGGCACCATTGTTTGACAATATCTATTTTTACTATATTGTGTTTCCATAGATGTATTAATTATTATTACTATTTCAACTACAATCTAACCTTTAAAATTATTATAAATAAGATCATTCTCTCCATAGATTATCATCAATTGAAATATATAGATTTCGAGTCTCTCATTTGAAAGTTAGAGTGGATTCTCTCTTGCAAAGCCAAGAGAGAGTGTAAATAGTAAACATTTAGTTTTTCACTTTTTTGTGCAATCACTATTGATGTTGATAAGGTGCAATCCGTATGTTATGGATGCTGCTCTTCTCCCAGTACAAAACACTCGCTCCCAACTAAACTGTCCAAAATACCCATGCATGAGTTAATTCACGCAGGTGTTAAACCCAACATCACACAGGTGTTATACCCGACATGAGTTAATTCACGCTGGTAACAAACTATTCATTTTTCCCTCTTGAAGAAGTGGTGATTTGTTAAGTTGAGCTGGTGTGGTGGGAGACACAACAACCACGTGGATTCAAATTTTAATTGTCTTTCCTTATTATAAGAATTGTGTTTATGGTAGATTTGCTCCCAACTTGTCACTTGTTATAAGAAAATACTTGTCAGTATTTTCTGTAATCTATATAATATATTGTAGTAACTTACTCCTTTAGTGAATTAATGATGAAACTAATCAATATGGGTGTAACACAATTGTGAGTGAAGGAATGAATCTTACTACTATGGTGTTGGGTGCAGGAGAATAGCTAAATTAAGGGAAAGTCATGTTGCTGTAAAAAATTGAAGTCACACATGTGTAATGCAGGGGTATCTTCACAGGGGTATTTTAAGAAGTTTGTATGGACGCGAGTATTTTGTGTAACTAGCAGTATTAGTATGTTATTGGAAGACGAAAACAAGCTCCCGTGTAGGTTCTCATAGTCATGAATGTTTCTATTCTATCGTTGAATAGATTTCATACTTTTTTTTTGAGTAAAAAATACATTTCATACTTGAATAATATTTTACACGTTTTTTATTTTTATTTTTAAAAAAGCAATATTTTATTTTAAACACGAACTAAGTACAAGATGTGCAAGGATTAGACAGTGTACAAAATTACAATCACCAATTCTAGCCATTTCATAATCCTCGCAAAACTAGTTTTCTACAAAGTCTGGGCCCAAATGCCATAGCAGACTAGCCAATACTTGATACCCCGGCCCTACATCATCTTCAACACAGTTGACAAAATTCCCTCCCTGATGTAATACTATAAGCTGGGCGTAGAATTGAAAATAATCAACTAGCTAATGCAGCCAAATCACCACCTAATGCCGACATATTGTTTTTTCTGCTAACCTCCTCTACAGAGTCTAAAAAGGACAAGAATCTAACATTTTTCAGTTCATTTGCCAAAGTAGTAGATAAATTCATACCATGAGTAATTAGGATCCATATCGATGATGACATTTAGTTTGTGGTAAAGTTCCAAACTGCAATACTTTGATTAAATTGGGCATAAAAAAAAAAATCCATTTAAATCAATTCCTAAGCCTTAATTGACCCAGACCCTTGTGAGCTCAAATGATCCAAGTCCAACACCTCTAAAATTTTGTATTTAATGAAAACATATATATAGAAATGTTATATTGAGTAGGTACTAATTATTTAGACCGGTTGTAGCTGATACATACTTGAAAAGTTGATTTAGTACATCATTGATGTTAAGAGTAGAACCGGTAGTGCTGCTAATATACATGATCATATATATCAAGTTGTGGAAGCATATACCAAAATAAGTAACTATTGATTAGTCATTGAAGGGAAGGAGCAAAGTGGAGGTGGTGTTTGGAATTCATCCATGGCTTAACAAGCACCACTGAATCAAACATTGTTGGATCCCCAACACCATCACTCTTTGCCTGTGTAACCCAAATCTTCATATAGTATTTGATCCCAGAAACTACTTGTTGTTGAGCCTCCACCACTTCCACAAACCTTAACTCCCCTTCACCTGCTTTCCACACCTTCACACTCCTGTTATACTCCTCCACCGCGAATCTTCCCAGTTTTTGCACCTCGTCGTTTGTTCTCACGTTTGCAACCTCTGTTTTTCCACCCACCATGCGAGACGCAGTACTACACACTACTAGCCATGCTGCCATTAATGTCATTGTTAATGTTGCTGGTGATCTTATGATCAAAGGTGCCGCCATTGATCACTTGTCTTCTATAAAGGACGAAATTGAGTTGCAGCTTTTGTGTTTGTTGTTATTGTTATCTTATGTTAGCTTTGAGAAATCAGTGGATGGATTCTGGATTCTTATAATGATGAAAGTGGTGCAGATAGATAGATATACGGTGTCATGCAAGGTATGGGGCTATGCGAGAACGATTGGTACGTGGTTTGCTGTATTTACCAGAACATGACACATAAGCTCTCACCATCTTCTCAGACTGCCACGCATTCAATTTTGAAAATAATATGTAAAACTGTCTTAGTCTCAGAAATATATATCAAAATACCCTACCTTTAAGCGTATTGTCCTAGGAAGACCCGGCGAGGATTTGTTTTTTTTTAGTGTACAAATATTGTCTGCAAACAAAGATCGATTGGTTGAAAAAAAAATCAAATTAAAGTGATTATATTATTTTAATATATTAATTTTGTTAAAGTAATATTACAAGCTTCAAAATAGTTTCATCTAATTAAAACTCATTTTAGGCTTCAATATCTATTGAGCGGCCCTGTCCTATGAAGGGGATATGAATATAAATTCACATGAGAAAAAAGTTGAAAACCTTTCTATAGCCATGACCGAAGCACATACTAATGCCCACTAAACATAATTAAGTTTAAGAAGCCTAACATGAGTCTAAACATAATTAAGTTTAAGAAGCCTAACATAAAAACTCATGTTTTGAAGCACGGACACGACACCGTCATGGACACGTTGACACCAAATAAATTTTTTTAAAAATAAGATAATTAAATGTAATCACAATTGTTACTGTCGGACGCGACACGTATCGGACACTAGGTTACACCTTCAATCAAAAGTGTCAGTGCAACACATCTAATGATCTACCCAAAATCCAACATTGTTTTATTTGTTTTACATCATTAAATTACAAAATATTTACCATAATTTTGTATTATATTTACAACAAAAATAGTATCTAAGGGCCTATACTTTTTCACACCTTATACATTTATCGTGCGTCATATACACAAGGGATAATTTAATAATAGTTACACGTAATTGAATTAAACAAGTTGTCGACATGTCAACAACTTCAACAAACCACAATGACTTTTAAAAATGGATTCACTAGAGTTAATAAAAGGATGCAGTTAGGATAATATGCATCGTTCAATCTTAATTATACGGTTCAAAAAAACACATATTTGATTTTTAATTTTTATTTTAATTGAAAATGGCAAGATTGAATCTGAATTGTTTGATCAAAATCAAATGGTTTTCGTCTCCCTAATACCCAAGTGCATGAATGCGGGTTCTTGCCAACACCTAGGGTTTCATTGACTTTTAATAGCTTTATTCATATATCTATTTTAACTAATAAATTCTTCCTAATCTAAATAATTTATTTTAATCATTCCTGTATGATTCTCTTATCTAAAATGCGCTCAAGATACCAATGATAAAGTCTGACATCTAAGTAAAGTGAAATCCCAATACTCAAGAATGAGGGTCAAAAAGGTCATTATGGATCCAAACACTTGTTTATGGTATGGTCTGGATAAATCTAACATTTGTACTCGAACACAACCAGTAGTAAGAATTAGAATTTGAGGTTCACACACTACAACAAATGGAGTGTTTGAAATCCTCGTTCCTATTTTCCACACCATTGTTACCTCCACAATCCAAAAAGAAGAAGAAGAAGAACAAACCCATTATACGCAGCCAAGTACATCGCGACCCATGGTCCCCCAGAACCACTGACCCAACAAAACCAAAACCACCATACATCCACCCTAAAAAGCCTCTCTCCGACGACAACGCACGCCGCATAATCAAACGCAAAGCTCTATACCTAAGCACTCTACGTCGCAACCAAGGTCCACAAGCTCAAACACCTCGTTGGATTAAGAGAACTCCTGAACAAATGGTTCAGTATTTGCAAGATGATCGTAATGGTCAATTGTATGGTAAACATGTAATTGCTGCTATTAAGAAAGTTCGTGCTCTTTCCGAAAAGGCCGATGGAGGGTATGATATGAGGCTGGAAATGAGTTCTTTTGTTACCAAACTTACTTTTAAGGAGATGTGTGTTGTTCTTAAGGAGCAAAGAGGGTGGAGACAAGTTAGGGATTTCTTTGCTTGGATGAAAATGCAGGTCTTTCTTCAACTCTTTTATTTGTATGAATTGGTTTAGTTATGTTTGTATACATTCTCATAGAAGTTAGTTGAACTATGAATTTGAGTGCAAAAATCATGTTTAGAGTCAAAAGTTGCAAATCTTAAGCTTTAAGTTAGAATCTCTTAGAAATCGTGGTTGGGCCTAACACAACCCCACAAAACCGGCTTGTGAGGTGAGGATTGCCCCCACTTATACCCCCATTTATAAACACATTGTCAGGCCATGTCCTGTCCGATGTGGGACTCTTAGTGCGTGTTTGATTCTAACATGACAAAAGTTGTGCGTGTTTGATTCTAACATGACAAAAGTTGATTTTAAATGAACTGATTTTGATTAAAAGTTAGTTAAATGTTAAATGATTTTAGTTTGAATACATTCACAAAAAGTGAAATGAACAATGTTGACGTGACGCTATAATTGCTTTCTTTTCGTTGAATCTCCTAATCTCAACTTCATGTTAGAATCTGTTTTGGGGTTAGAAATGCTTGTATAGTGGGTGTAAATTACCTGCATAACTCATTAGTCATTTTATTTTGAGGATTGCAACATGACAATTCCACAATATTTTAGACATGATAAAATTCATGGGGGTCTTTCTAAATAATACAGGACCACTTTTTGTTTGATAGGATGGGAATCACATGAATTTCACTCAATGGTGGAGTATGTGCTGAAAATATTGTGTTGCTAGTTTCTTTTATTTATTTGTGTTGCTTGGCCTCATTGTATAGAAATTGATACTCTGTATTGATAGTTCTGTGGTTCAACAGTTGGGCTACCATCCGAGTGTTATTGCCTACACGATAGTCTTGCGTCTATATGGGCAAGTTGGAAAGCTTAATCTCGCTGAAGAGATCTTCTTGGAGATGCTCGATGTAGGTTGTGAACCAGATGAAGTGACCTGTGGTACCATGCTCTGTTCTTATGCGAGATGGGGGCGCCATAAGTCCATGTTGTCATTTTATTCGGCCGTGAAAGAAAGGGGAATAATTCTCTCTGTTGCTGTCTTCAACTTTATGTTGTCTTCTTTGCAAAAGAAATCACTCCATAGAGAGGTTGTTCACGTGTGGAGAGATATGATAACAAAAGGGGTGACACCGGATCATTTTACGTACACGGTAGTCATTAGTTCTCTTGTCAAAGAAGGGCTGCTTGAAGATGCTTTTGTGACTTTTGATGAGATGAAGAATTACGGATTTGTCCCAGATGAATCAACTTATAACTTGCTTATAAATTTAAATGCTAAAAATGGAAACAGAGATGAAGTGCGAAAACTGTATGACGATATGAGGTTTCGTGGAGTAGCTCCCAGTAATTACACTTGCGCCACACTTATATCTCTGTATTACAAATACGAGGACTACCCTAGAGTCCTCTCTCTCTTTTCAGAAATGGCTAGAAACAATATTCCAGCTGATGAAGTCATATATGGTTTGCTTATAAGAGTTTATGGAAAACTTGGTTTATACAAGGAAGCTTGCAAAACATTTGAAAAGATAAAGCATCTGGACCTACTCACCAATGAGAAAACATACTTGGCAATGGCACAAGTCCATCTTACTTCAGGAAATGTCGACAAAGCTTTCGAAGTTATTGGACTCATGAAGTCCAGAAACATATGGTTCTCTCCATTTACTTATATTGTCCTGCTACAATGTTATGTGGCGAAAGAAGATGTAGTATCGGCTGAAGGAACATTCTTAGCTCTATGCAAGACAGGACTGCCTGATGCCGGTTCTTGTAATGATATGCTCAATCTGTATGTCAGACTTAATTTGATAAACAAGGCAAAGGAGTTTATCATTCGAATAAGGGACAACGGGACACCTTTTGATGAGGTGCTTTACAGGAAAGTTATGAAGGTTTATTGCAAAGAGGGAATGCTTCTGGAAGCTGAGCAGTTGACAAATAAAATGGTTAAGAATGAATCTCTTAAAAATTGTAAATTCTTCCGGACATTTTATTGGATTCTTTGTGAACGTAAGGAGGATGTGCAAATTGATGATAAACTCGTCACCATGAAGCCAACCAACAAACTTGATGCTACAGCTCTTGAGATGATGCTCCGTGGATATCTGACAAATAACAACTTCAGTAAGACAAAAATGTTACTGAAACTATTGCTGGGTTGCACAGGGGGGTCAAAAGTTGTTAGTCAGTTCATTATCAGTTTGACTAAAGATGGTATATCTCTACCTACTAAATTGATCACCACCTCTTTCTTTGATATATTTTTGAAATATCCATTTTCCACCTTTTTTTTCCAGGAGAAATCAGCAAAGCAGAATCACTCAACCATCAATTGCTTACCCTTGGCTGCAGAACGGAAGAAGTCACTGCAGCTTCTTTAATTAGCCATTACGGAAAACAACATAAGCTGAAACAAGCTGAAGATATCTTTGCAAAATATGTAAATTCCCCAATATCTAGTAAACTACTGTATAACTCTATGATTGATGCATTTGCTAAATGTGGCAAACAAGAAAAAGCATATTTGCTATATAAACAAGCAACAGTGGAAGGACTTGATTTGGGTGCTGTTGGTATTAGCATTATTGTAAATGCTTTGACAAATGAAGGTATGACTGCAGTTAAGTAAACTAGTGTCTGATTCATATATCAATCTGACATGCAACACCTTCTCACATGATTCTACCATTGAGTTCTAACTCGCTATAACAATTAACAATTTATAGCTTATTTGGATAGGAAAGAATTGTGCAATATTGCGGATGTTTTACATAGGGCTGAGTTTGGAAAAGATGTTGATTTCAGTTTTGTTAAATCTTAAAGTTTCCGAATCCTATCTTTTTATCAAATGTGTTAAACTCCAAAAAGAAATATTGGCACGCCCTTCTCCCACAGTTAAAATTGTGTGTTTTCAAACATAAATGGCTTTTTTCAGCTATTCTGCCATACTTCAATAGTTTCACAGGATTAAGGAGGAATGCTAGCCTGGTGCATGAGTATTAGGTTTATTGATGAATGTGTCTGCTTGTTGACATAGAACTTTTTGAAAAAACAAATTGCTGAGTTCTGGAAAATTAGGAATTTTCAGGAACATCAATTATTTGTTGTTGCTTCTCTTTTCAGCGCCAAGTTACTTGCATTTAACTGATAATTTAGGTGTTATTCTTTTTCAGCAAAATATCAGGAGGCCGAGAAAATTATCTCTCAGTGCCTTGAAGAAAACGTGAAACTTGATACAGTGGCTTACAATACCTTTATAAAATCCATGCTTGAAGCAGGTTTGATATGCAGCATTCTGATTGAATAGGAAATATAAAATCAAAACAGCAAGCTTGCTAATACAATTTGTTCTGTGTTGTAGGCAAATTGCATTTCGCATCTAGTATTTTTGAGCGCATGTGTTCCAATGGTGTTGCTCCATCAATTCAAACATATAACACTATGATAAGGTTGTAGCTTTTATAAGCTTTCTTCCACCGATAAAAGTTTTTGCATCTATTTTTTTGGCTGCTAATTTTTGGACCAACATTTTAACTGCTTATGCAGTGTCTATGGAAAATATCACAAGTTGGATAGAGCTGTGGAGATGTTCAACAAAGCTCGCTCATCGGGCGTCCCTTTGGATGAAAAAGCATACATGAATTTGATAGGCTATTATGGGAAAGCTGGTACTGGACCATTTTACTTTAACCGAGATAAAAAATTTATAATTCAAGATGCAATTTTGCATTTGAAAATTCCATTATTCCTGTTTTCATGTGCATAATTTTTCTTTGTATCCAATATGATTTTCATGCAATGGAAAGTGCAAACATAATGTAATTAGCACATGATGATTGGTCATTAATTCATATTTATATTGTAGGTATGGTACATGAAGCTTCACAGTTGTTTAGTAAAATGCAAGAAGAAGGGATTAAACCTGGAAAGGTAAAGTTGAAAATTTCTTAACTATATTTTCAAGACTCAAGTATATAATTAGCAACTCTTATAGGTATTCTCGAATTAATTTATTTAAAAGCTTGAGTTATGTTGTGGCCCAAAATAATGACATACTTTACATTGAACAACAAGGCATATTTTACATTTCTCTTCTTTAAATAATGACTATTTTAGAGAATTAGTGATAAATCTTTATCTGTGTTGGGGATTACAGATCAGCTATAATATTATGATCTATGTGTATGCAAATGTTGGAGTTCATCATGAAGTAGAGAAGCTTTTCCAAGCCATGCAGAGACAAGATTGTTTGCCCGACTCTTCCACATATCTTTCATTAGTCAAAGCATATACAGAGAGCCTAAATTACTCCAAAGCTGAGGAAACCATACATTCTATGCAGAGCAAGGGTATTTCACCATCCTGTGCCCATTTTAATATTTTACTATCGGCATTCATAAAAGCTGGGCTGATTGATGAAGCCAAGAGGGTATACGAGGAAATATCAACTTTTGGTTTAATTCCCGATCTCATATGTTACCGAACAATTCTGAAAGGTTACCTGAAATATGGACTTGTAGAAGAAGGAATCAACTTTTTTGAAAGTATATGCAAGTTAATCAAAGGTGACAAGTTCATCATGAGTGTAGCTGTGCATTTATACAAATCCGCGGGAATGGAAAACCAGGCAAAAGAACTACTGAGTTCGATGAATAAGATGAAAATTCCTTTTCTCTGGAAACTTGAAGTTGGATCGGCAGTGGGAGTGAAAGTTCCTTGAGATATAAACCACTTGAGAAATGCATGTATGCTTGAGAAGCAATATGGTAACAGAGAAGGGCTGGCAATGACCATGGAGCTAGCTTGTATATAACTTGGTCAACCTAGTAACGTTAATGGTGGAACCCTGATTCTGGCTGCATATACTACTGGCATTAATGATTAAGCAATTAGACCCTTGGCATTAATGATGAGTCAATGAATTCTGTATATGCCAAGAAAAAGTCTTTTACTCGATACCTCCCAACTAAAGGAAGTTGGACCAAGGGGAAACATGTGCAACTATCATCATAGGAGATTGTTTAGTGAGGTTACTTGTGAACATATGAGGTTCGTGACTCACTGTTGGCCTCAGCTTTTTCTCTCACGCAAGGTTGTTAAAAACAAGTTTTAACTCATAAAATTGCCCGATTTCATATTTCTAGTTATGAATTTCGAGTTAAATCCCTTGTAAAATCGAATATGGATAAAATATATTCTAGTTGGACCCAATTTTACCCGAGTTAACACCTGGTAAACTCTTTGAAATTGGATAGAATGAGAAGAAATTAACTTGATTTTACCCAATTTTGAAGAAATTAACTTTTAACAACTATAGAAAATTATGAAACTCTTGTTTTTTGGATGTTTTGTAGTATTATATAATAAGTAGATGTCATGTATATAATAATTTTAATATTTATGAGTCAATTCGTTCTAGGCAAAACGGGTTGACGTTAAAACTCAAGTTTGACAACCTTGCTCTCCGCCACAAGAATTTTTGCCATATTATTAGAAAATTCCATTTTCAAAACAATCAAGTACAATATGCTGATTAAGATACTAAAAGCATGATTTTGAGATACAAAATTTGGATAACAAATCTATTTTTTCTGTCTCTGGATGCAAAAATTATAAAAAAAAAAAAAAAAGGAGGATAAAATGAAAATTGTGAAAGTGAAGAAAATGCTAGTTAAAACTTAAAAGTGTTGAAGCCACTCAGAGTGAAATAGTTTGCGGTTGTTCCTTAAATCTCTTTTCTTATTTATTAAAGTTAACTCGGACGCTAATTGTTGTCCTAAATTTAACCTAACCCTAATGCTTAATATTACTGTATTATCCCTAAAAGTAACAATTCACTCCTAAATCGCTCCTATTCTTTTGAACAAAACAAATCCCTCCTATTTTTTTGAATAAAACAAATCACTCATATTTTTTCTTTTATTACTTAAAGTTAACCCGTAAGCAATATTTTGCCATAGATTTACCCTAATTTCTTTGCTTAATTTTACTATATTAACCCTATTTAATTTAAACAAAATATTAATTGTTATGGAAATCAAAATAAACAAATCGCTCCATCAAAATAAACAAATCACTCCTAAT
>Ga0315914_1000043_pt1 | contig 93382 bp, 37 predicted proteins | sample MpolenodulesMG_FD_203920 | JGI IMG/M metagenome (GOLD analysis project Ga0315914, IMG submission 203920) | Medicago polymorpha root nodule microbial communities from Los Angeles, California, United States - elongated nodules | ecosystem: Host-associated > Plants > Roots > Nodule | place: USA...
ATATATATATATATATATATATATATATATATATATATATATTTTTTTTGAAACGGTAAAAGATTGTATTAAAATTCAATATCCAAATACAAGAAGTGCAAATATGGAAGAAAATACATGTAGAAGTTGCAGGATTAAAAAATGATTGTACATAACAAAGCCAAAATACAAAAAAAAAAATCCATAATGGATTGATGACATAACACAAAACCAGAAGTCTCAAAATCACTAATTCCTTCTCCCTGAACAACAAAAGTGCGCCCTTGATCTGCAATTATGCAGCAAGAACTTCCTAACTACTCCAAATCCTCGAAGAATCCGAATCCGAATAAGCCATCCTCAACAGAAAACGACACAGGCTGAACGGGACAACGCATCCTCAATTAAGGAGAAAGTCTAAAAGCTGGATCTAATAAGTGTTGCTATACTAGTACAGCCTTGATTATGTTATGATTAAGTTTCTAATGTGGGACTTACATAACATGGGACTGCTGAGCAGTTTATACACTAACAAAAAAAATTGAACCAGTGAGTCTGCGTTCCAAAGGCTATAAGATAATGAGTTATAATTGTAGGTAGATGTTAACTTTAGGGTAAAATCAATCTGGTCTTAAGGATGACTAATTTTGCGTAAAAAAATTAAAACCTCAGGTCTTACTCAAAATTTCTTGCAGAAATCAATCAATGTATGTATGAAACCTTTTGCTTATTGATTTCTTCATTTTCCTTTTTTATTTTATTTTTTAGAACAGTTGTTTATATGTATAACTTTTCTCTCATTATTAAGTTAACTTTGAGATCAAATCTTACATATTTCATATCAATCTTTATTATAATTTCAAGATATAGTTTTTATCTCAAAAAAAAAGTAGTTGAGGAGAAAACAAATAAGTTTGGACCTAAAAAAGGAGGCCATATGAAATTCAGGTGAGTGTTTTTTTGTTTGTTGAAATAGCCATATGAAATGAAGGGAAAAAAAAGTCATGCCGTGAGATATTGAGCAATGGAATTAATAGAACACTAGAAACAGATGAAATTTGAAGTGAGATATTGTTGAAGAACAATCAATGTCAATGTATACAAACTTACCGTGAAAGGTCACATTAGATCCTTTACAACCATTGTTATATATATCAGTTCCTCCCATAACATTAAATTACACATGGAAAACTTGCATGTTATCATTGAAAATTTGCATAAGAATTGTATGTATGAATTTCAAAGGGTACTTACCATTTCATTGTCTACATAATTATCACTTAATTGAGAGAGAGATTTTATCTAACTAGAGGCTATTAACTTGATGTAAATGACTTGTGTAAGATGTATTTAGTTGTCAGAATCCAACTTCGGCAAAGTAACTTTCAATGAAGGACTCATTATCTAATAATGGATACTCCTTCTGAAGCTCTTGTCTTGGTTTCAGTTGGATTCATAAATTCGGTATTTATTTCTTCACACCAAAGTTAAAACCTGATCCATTAGGCTATGAGGTACTATGTTGCACTGATGAATTTGGAGTTCAGAATTAAGCAACTTGTAAGAGTTATACTTTAATTGGCAGCATCTAAATTGATAGCATTAAAGACCTTTTAAATTAAGGTAGGATGATAATGGTTTCATCGAGAGAGATTAATGTTCTTATCGTTCATGAAAAGAGAGAAAGAAAATTAGAAAAGAAAAGAGTATGAAAAAAGAAATTTGAACATAAGAGAATTAATTAGGGAAAAAAATAGTGTGTTTTGTCCGTTTAAGCATTGAGAATAGAGTGAGTTACCGGTAGTTTTCCGAGTTAGTTTAAGAACGTGGAGATTCATGAATAATTATTTCACCAAAAAATAATCTTAATTAAAAAACACCACAACATTTTAATATGTCTAATAAGCATGTACTTTGTCAATTCAACAAAACACATGTATTTTTCCATTGTCAAATTCCACTAAAGACCAAAAGTGAATATATTTGAAATAATAGATGTTGGATAAAAAAAAAGATTGCATGTAAGTGAGAGTCATCCAAAAAATTATAGTTAATATAAAAAGTAAACAAATGACATCCAAATATTAACAAAAGAAATCATCATAATATTGGGACTTATGTGGGAGACTACATTGGGTTGTATGATCACATTGTGCTAAGACCGACCATAATAGTGAGATTGACATCACATCTTCATCCAAAGTGTAAAAAAATTAGATATATAGGTCATCTCAATTATATTTTTCTCAATAGCTACTCTTGCATACAATATAGAAAAACTTACACTTGACACGTTAATATCTCTCTATTAATTGTCAACTATTTGTGTTTGTCATCCACCACCAACACCACTCCCGCTCCCCCATAATGTTGAATTGTGATATTATACAACCATTGGCCGAGCACGGGGGAGACAACATTGGTGTGGAAGTGGATCAACACATTCAAGATGGAGCAACCACACAAGTAAGAATGGTATTACATCTTCATCTTAAGTTTTAAGGTTTAAGTATATGTGTTGTTCAACCTCTACTTTTTTTATCCAATGTTAGGATTTAACTCACTTTATATACCACAATATTATCTCCCTAAGTATTACGAAATTCTAGCTAAGTATTACGCAAGATCGTTGGTTTGTTGAAATATTTATCTATAATTACTAAATATAAAAGGGATACATATTTTGGGGTGGCTCCTCTAAAAATGATTTTTAAGTGATTTTTCACTTACAATTTTGTATTAAAACAGATTATATTGTTGATTTTATTAAAAAATTAAAAATTATTTCAAATTTTCTATTTTGTTGGTGTCAGCGAAAAGGATAAATATGTTTTTATAGAATATTTATCAATAAAAGCTTGAATCTATTTTAACCTAAAATTAAAATGTCCAAGACGAACGAAACTCAAAGAAAAAGACAACCAAAATTGAATGGCTTGCAAATTTCTTGAGCAACAGTTCACCGTGAACAGTATCAATTTTAGGAATAATATTCATGTAAGTAAGGTGATTGATAGTTTGGGTCGATGTACACTCCATTTTATATGGCATGCTCCTTTTCATTAATTCTTCATGGTTCGATGTGGGACTTATTATCACTTACCAAAGTACTTATTCCCAAGTTGGTATGCACATAACACATATACACTCATTTAGTGGATCAACGGTTTACACATTAATTCACACATTTTCCAGCTTGATTAGAATCTAAATACACAAAATATATATATAACCAATTTGTGCAGAAAAGCCTCTAGTGTCGTATTTAAAAATTAAAACCTCTTGCAAAAACCAACGAATAAATCTCTGAAAAATTTTGATCCATGATCCATGATCTCTATGCAACTGATTAGAACCTCATTAACTTATTCGTCATATAAAGAGTGTTGAACATTTTGCACTGCCCACATGTATGATCTGTGCTTTATACCAAACATAGCTTCTCCTTTTCCTTCTTTTTGTTGAATGTTTGCAAGTCAGAACTTACCCCCTGCTGAGTTGAGAACTGTAAGATCAGTCAAGCAGGCTAGTCAAATATTCTTGTAATAGCAAATAGTAGTAGGAACCCTCAAGTAGTTTTGATAAGTAATCAATTAGTACTAATTTTGTCAAATAGTGGTGATGGTTTTAAACATAGATTAAGCTTGTTTTTTATATAACTTCAATCTAATTCCTCTTATTAACAATGTGGGAAGTTTGCTAAGTCACCACTCATTACTCTGTCTTAAACTTTAAACTTAAAATTGGCTGCATCTAAGTTGATAGGGTTAAGACTTTGTTATTCTAAAAAAAAGGTTAAGACTTGATTTATCATATCCTGAACAATTCTAACTCTAAGTGAAGACTTCAACGATGAAAAGCATTGGATCATGGATCTTTTGCAGTAGACATCAATTTAAGCATACTTTCAATATTACTTAAAGACATTTTTAAAGTTGTGCACACAGATTCTATACTCACTTAGTGGATCAGTAGTTCATATACAAACTCACATTTTCCATCTCCATTAGGAGGATCCAAATGGGCAAAGTATGACCAAGCATATTTCAGTTGTGGAATCTAATCGTTTTTCTTTGATCTAATGATATGTGTTCCAAATGCTATGAGAAGAATAGTTGAAATCTGATCCATTAGGTCTTACTGATGACTGATTTTTTTGTAGAAAAGCCGCCTCTTGTGTCTTGCTCAAATCAAATTCTCTCGTACTTGTAGAAACCAATGAATGAATGTATCAGACCTTTTGCTCCATGATCACCTCTCTTGTACTTTTTATTTTTTCTGAACATTTGCTCTCTCATCTCATGTTTGGATTGTGGTGGATGCTTACATAAGGAGGTAATAATATGATTATTGTAGATCGAATTTGAGACATTTAGCATTTGGTTGCACCGAATAAGCTTAACATAAGAGAGGAAAATAATTTAAAATCAATGATATAGATCTACAGTACATTATGAATTTGGAGTACAGAAGCAACAGAAAATGACAATATGGCCAATCCATTTCAAGAAAAACAATATTCTTTAGACTGAACTTTTTATAAAGTTGCAAATGCTATTTTGTAAAATCATGAACAAAAAAGTTACAAATCCAAATATTTACCACTTTATGCATGTAAAATGTTTTTTTTTTTTTTTGAGGAAAAAAATAAATAAAATCATGGGCAAATAAAAATCATATAGGATACTAACCTTCATCTGCAGAGTAACCTTCATTTGAAGAGTAACTTCTTGCTGCACAAATCAAAAGCGAAGTTTTATAATAAATGAATGTTGACCTAACAACACATGTTAGGATTCAAGATTGTTGATTGAAACTATTTTGTTAGGATCTAAAACTGTTCATATATAGAAAGTATTAGTCTAATTAGAGAATATCTCTATTCAAAACCATGACATTTCAAAATTTCAAAGGATTACACATTATCCCAAAATGTCCATGATTCTGAAAAGAGTTAGTCCCTTGTTAGATATGCCTATGCCTACCAGAGATGCACATAATTCTCTTATATAGCTCATGAAGCCAATGAAGGTTGAAGGTTTGGTAAGCAACTAACTTGCAAGGTCGTTTGTTAAATTTCCGTTGTCGAAAGGTCGTTGGTTCAATTTCCGATGTCGATACAAAAACCTCTTAAATCTTAGATGGGACATATGTAACCTTGTCGTATGTTCAACTTCCTCTATCAATGCAACATTGGTGAACCGGCCCCCATAACACAACTCACCAAAATTAAAGTATTTTTAATTAAAAACTTAAAACTATTTCTACACTCACCAAAATTGAAGCATTTTTCATTAAAAAATAAAGGGCTGTGCTAACAAGTGCCCGAAAGATTTAGAAATAAAAACAATAGTTAAATTTTATGTTAAAAAAATTGTATACTTTGGTATGAAGTATGTTAAATTTTAAAACAATAGTTAACTAGTGCCCCGATGTGGGACTTATATTACCACATACCAAAGTATACTTATTTCCAAGTTGTATGCACACGACTTAACTACACTCACGGATCAGCAGTTTACACTATGAATTTTTGTATGAATATGGAATGTGTACGATGGCTGTATGTAGTTTTGGGTAAAACTAACTTAGTATTACCGATGATCAATTTGTGCAGAAAAACCTCTAATGTCATATTTAAAACCTCTTGCAAAAACCAATGAAGGAATGTACAGAATCTTTTGATCCATGATCTCCTCATAGATGTTGTAATTATAACTATGAAGTATGAACCTCTCTGCTCTGCTTAAATTTGTTTTGATCTCATGATATCATTCATCTCCTGTAGGTTCAAAGTGGTGAAGTGGGATTATTATTGGAGCTGGCAAGTGTGTGGTTATAATAAATTTGTTCAACCTAGTTAATGTTTTGCACTGAAAGGAACAAATACAGTTTTAGAATGTTAGCCTTTTGGGAGCCCTTTTTGAAATTCTCGAAGGTTTGAGTTGAACCAAAACTTAAAGGGAGTTTGAAAATAGTTTTCAACCAACAATAGACGCACCTCAGTTAGAACCTCGTTAGCTATGTTATTGCACAAAGCACAAAGATAACTATTATCTGCGACTAAGTTGCATTTATAGAATGTCATGCTCAACTTATTCTTGTTATCAACATTGTGACACAATGAAGTTAGTTGCTAAATGTTCACTCATCACTCTATGCCTTGAACTTTAAACTTAGAATAAGCAGCCTCTAAGTCAATAAGGTTAAGACTTTGTTTATCATATCCTGATCAAATTTAAGTGAAAACTTCAAAGATAGAATGCATTGGATCTTCTGAAGTAGACATCAACTTAAGCATACATTCAACATCAATATCGAACATTTTTTTTATAAATTGTCTACCCTATTATCCAATTACTTTATGTTCAAAGTTTCTTCTAAAGACATTTATCATTTTGTAAGCCTATTTCATAGTGATTGTCATAATACATTGTGATATTATTTCTCTTGCCTACCCCTCATGCCGTTTAGACCACTTGAAGTATTGGTCCAAGTTAGACCAATTGTTTTTACCTTTATATTATACCTTTATATTATATAAACCCTCCAAGCTTTATCATGGTTTTTCCGCATCAAATCTATTTCTCTCTCTAGTTTCATTTCTTTCTCTTTAAAATACACCCAAAGTCCCTATCTCTTCTTTTTCTTTTATTCACACCCAAAGTTCCTTCTATAGTTGAAGGTAAATCTCTAGAGTCCAGATACTTCAAAATAGATGATGTACTAGTATTCGATATGTATCTTGCACCGATACCGGCCTGATACACCTCGATACGTATCAGAAAAGTATCCGGAGATTAATTTTTTTTTAAAGAAAATCCGGAGATTAAAATTTATATTTTAGAAAACCAATTGTCCAATACTTTTCAATTACATCGGAGATACGTGAGGGATAAGCGGTGAAAAACCGAAACTAGCATGATACGTGATGTTTCTATTAAAATCCAAACTCTCTCCTTCAAGATGTAGACCTTTATAACAGTGGTTCGACGAGGCACGACTTCCGCGTCACCTCACCTCCGGCGACCATTGCACCAGTGTGGTTTTAGGAGGTTGTAACAAACAATTCACGCCGGTGTCTTCTAGTTATTCTCCCGGCGGCTGGTTTTCATGGAGGTATTGGTTTTCGGTTCGTGGTGGTTTTTGTGGTTGCTGGTGGTGATCTCGCGGTGGATTTGGTGGTGGCTCGTGGTGGTAGTTTTTAGATTTGGATTTTGATCTAGATCTAGATCCGTTTTGTGGTGGCTGCTGAGAAAGATAGGTGGTGAATTGGGAGTAGGTTTGTTTATGTGTTTTTGTGTGGTGGTGACATTTAGGTGATGACGATGAGCATGGGGCAGTTTTCGTTTTTTGTAGAAGGAGGGTTATTGGTTGGTGATGTTGGAGAGGGGGGGTTTTTATGGGTAGATGCTTTAGTTTTTCAGCCGCTGTTTGGATTTTCTTTCAACAGTTTCGTGGTTCGCAAGATTGTTTTCTTGTGTTCCGCGGTCCATTTTTAGTGACCTCATATGTTGTTTTGGTGAATCAGTGGTGAGAAGAACCGGGTTTCGTGTTGTCTGTGTGGTGGAGGTTTTGTGGTGTGTGGTGGCGGTGATGCAGTAGGGAGACGGAGCATTAGAATCGTTTCTTATGGTTGTTTTCGGTGATGTCTAAACGGTAGCAAAATGGGTGGTGGCCAACAGGAGGGTTAGCGAGGTTATTGGTGTTTGCGTGGTGTGATGGAGATAGTTGCTTGTGTGATGGTTGGGGTAGGCTTGGATTTTGTTTATGTTGTTGTGCAGAGGGTTGTCTTCGATTTAGGTGTTCCTTTCACTGCTTTCGAAGATAGTCCTTTGTTAATGTTTCTTGTGGGTTTTTCAGATTTTGTCTTAGATGCACAGAGTTTACAATTGGGTGCTCCTCGTCTTTCATTTGTATGTTGTTATTTTACGACTCCTGTCCTGGCATCTCTTGTGCTGGTCAAGACTCATTGTGATTTTAATAAATTTCATTTTAGCTTGTTAAAAAAAAACGTGATGTTTCTATTATTTTTGGGAAATAAGTAATTGACTAAGTAATGGTGTTGTCTATTTTGGATATATAATCTATTAATTGACTAATTGTCGCTTTCTTTATTATCAATATTACTTATATTTATATTTATGTTGTTGTCCACTATATGTTTTGTGTCTAATTTTTTGTTTTGAGAACACTGCTATTGTTGATTGTTGTGTGAAGACAATTTCGGGTGTGATAAAAGGAGGAATAAGAGAAATAACTCATAGAGAAATAAATTTAGTGTAGAACGACCATGATAAAATTTGGTGGACTGATATAATCAATGATAAAAGAAAAAATATTTTCTCATCCTTTTCTCTTCTCACACCTCTAATATTTCGAAAATGAGGAATGCTAGCAACACTCTCTTTTGAGCACTCTCTCTAGCACTCACTCTTTTATTGGGTGAAATCAATGTAGGACCTACACTTTGGAAATGAAACCCACATAAAGTGGTGGGACATACATTGATTTCACCCAATAAAAGAGTGAGTGCTAGAGAGAGTGCTCAAAAGAAAGTGTTCCTAGCATTCCTCTTCGAAAATACCTCCATTTCTAAGATTATGAAAACAGATATTGTAGAGGTGGTTTACAATGACTTTTGTTGAACTAATGATATGCATTACAAAATTAGTTAAAGTTTGAATTTTTTTTGTATGTCATTGCAATGTGGATATTCCAGACGCATGTAGTTTTTTGGTAAAATCAACTTGGTATTGCAATCACCAATTTTATGTAGAAAAGCCTCTAAGTGTCTTAGTCTTCATTTAGCTACTAAGAAGTATTTGTCTTTTGGAATTAACAGATCTAATGCTCAATTAGTATTGCTTGGAAGCCCAACCTAAACTGGCAGTGCTCAATTAGTATTGCTTATATTTGGCCTTAACTTTTCCTCTTTTGTCATCTAAATACTCTGCTATAGACATATCACAGCATAGTAACTTCATTTTATTTTCTGAAACAACCTATATTAATATGTTAATTGTGAATTTTTTTAGTATTTGTTGGAGGTGAAAATCAAACCCGAGACCTCCTTTATCGCTCTACTCCTTAACTCTCCCACCTCATCCACCAAGTCAACCTTATATCCAGTGGCGGATCTACTTGAGGACCCGTGGCATCCCCCAAGTTTATATATATATATAGTATTATGCCTATATTTACAACAAGTTTTAGTGGGTGCAGTGGTTAGGGGGTGCTTTAATTCACCGGAGCTCATGTGTTCGACCCTTCGTAAGTGTCTTTTTATTTATATTTCTTATATATTTCTAATCTTTTATCCAAAAAAATTTCCCATGGGGATTCAAACCCGCAACAACCACACATATTTACAGCAAATCAAACCACCAGAGCACTTAACTTCTTTTGCTATTATGTGAATCATTTTAATATATATTCCATAATAGTTCGGTACCCCCAAGAAAATAAGTCAAGATCCGCCACTGCTTATATCCCTTTTTCAACCCCTTTTTTCTATTTTTGATAATCTCATCTGACATGTCTGCAAGCGCAATTGTTCGCTTTAAGTTCTCAATACAAATGTTTGGAAGTGAGGCAACCAAACAATTGGATTATGTGGAATGTTTTCCTAACGGATATCGAAAATGAACTAAAATGATCGACGCATGGGAGCTGTGGAGTCTAATATTTTTTGTAAAACTGATGATATGCTTGCAAAAGGCTCAATAGTAAGTACATACAAGAGGAACATTTCCACTATTCAACTTTTGAGATCAAATCTTACATCTTTTGTACTACTAAGCTCAATTTGAACAAATGCAATAGACATGCCTCGGCTAAAAGAGAATTTTTGGAAATTGTTTCAACTAGCATTTGACGCAATAGACCATACTTTGTACTGAACAAAAAATCAACAAAAACCAATTGTTTATCATTTTACATGCATAACGAATTTTCTCAACAAAAAAAAAGTTCGAGAATTAATTGATAGGTCTCTATATAAGGTTGGTAGGATTTTTCAATTGAGAGTTTAGATATGAAAGAAGACATAGTGTAACAAAGGAGACAAATTCAAAAGCTCAAACTAGTTTTACCAAAAATAAGAATAGTTGAAGCAAGACATTGCCCTTTAAAATATGTTGAATCAAGACATTGTCCTTCAAAACATTACATCAGGTATTCATGTCTATATTTTTGAACGAGGTCAAGTAAAGTTGAAACTGCACTCGGTTTGCCCAGGCCCCAGAAGTTCCGGCTCATGAAACTCATTGTTCCCAGCAGTCCTGACCGCTAAGTCATGTCGATAAAAAATGAGTGTCATAAATCTTCTTCATTGTTTCCCCGCCATTCGAAACCGCGTCTGATATCTGTTGTGATGGTTGAGGGTTCATGTGTTCTTGCTCCTTTTGTACCACAACGGATTCTCCACCCACCATGTGCGTGCTAAGTTTACGTTTCTTCTCTTCAATATTAACCTCGTCATTATTTTCCAGTTTTTACATTACCACTTGATGAATTGGGGGTAATATATAGATAAATCTAATTTCCTTCACCTTTATTCTTAAAATTAGTTATCATTTTCATCTCAAGGACACCAAACTTTTTCATCTCCTTCATTCAACATGTGATTTTCATCTCATTCGTTCCATAAGTAAATCATACTTGTCATTATGAGTAAATTACCTTCAATTCATCAAAGGGTAATGTAGACTTCACAGATAGGATTTTTTCTTACAATTATTCTTTTCCTCTTTCGTTCCACAATTAAATCTACTTTAGGAGAGTAATAAATTAGGCCTCTCCCGTAAATATTGTGCAAATTTTGTAACATAGGTAGGAAAGGGCTGCGCAAGACTATACAATGCAATCTTTTGGCCAATTAATAAGCTAAATTTTGTCGAACTTAGATCAAAATGCATATTAATTCTCATAGCACTCACATGTTAAAGAAATCTACTCCTTTAACATATGAGAGGCTAGAAGAATCAATTTGCTATAGGCTTTTTCATCAAAATTGATCCCAATGAACAAATAAAAATATAATGCAACCTACTACACACTTCTCTTTTATAACTCATGCTCTATACTAATTATTCTCAATTGTCCGATGTGGGACAATTGAGAAGTGCACTTCTTGTATTTTGATTATTAATTGGCCAAAAGATTGCATTGTATAGTTTTTTTTTTTTTTTGTAAAGACAAAAGATTTCATAAAAAATCAACATCCAAATACAAGAAGTGCAATGATGGAAGAAAATACAAGAAAAAGTTGCATGATTAAAAATGGTTGTACTTGTACATAACAAAGCCAAAATACAACAACAATCCATAATGGATCATGATGAACACAAAGCCAAAAGCCTCAAAGCTAGCAATATTGTTCTAAATTTCGACTCCATGACTGATTATGCACCTGTTTAACAGGTCTTTACAGTTTCTTAAGAACTGAAAACTTTGAAACTTTAAGTGGAGGGAGGCGCACAAAAGAACGTGTGCAACCTTTTTCTCCGTGATCTCCTCATATTTTTTTCACCTTTCATGTTAATTTTTATTCTTTTTCAAATATACTTTTGATCTCGAAAAAGTAGTGAAGAAGAAAATCAAGTGTGGCTATACTAGTTCAACTTTGATTAAGTTTCCAACGTGGGACTTACATAACATGGGACTGATGAGTAGTTTATACACTAACATAGTACCATATACATTTGCCACCTCCATTAGGACCCAATATATAATGATAACCATGTTGCAATTGTGGAATCTAACAAAAAAACATTGAATCGGTGAATCTACCTATGTGAAGGATATAATTTTAGGTAGTTGTAGACTTTTGGGTAAAATCAACCTGGTCTTAAGGACGGGGTGGATCTAATGTGGTGTGAGGGTGTGCAGGAGGGTGTGCTCCTACACACCCTGGATTTTGAAAATTTGCATCGACATATATATATATATATATATATATATTGTATTTTGACTATCCTGAATTATTTATTTTGCTCCTTAAGCTTGTAGGTTTTGCACTTACACCCCCAAAATCCTTCACATCAGTTGACGCGGACAACCTTTCAGTAGAATGACTAATTTTGCGTAGAAAAGTCTCAAGGATCTTACTCAAAATCTCTTGCAAAAATCAATCAATGTATGTATGAAACATTTTGCTTGTTGGTTTCTTCATTTTTCCTCTATTTTGTTTTTTAAAACAGTTATTTATATGGATAACTTTCTCTCATTATTAAGTTAACTTTGAGCTCAAATCCTACATTTATAATTTCAAGATATTTTTTATCTCAAAAAAGTAGTGGGGAGAAAACAAAGAAGTTTGGACCTAAAAAGGGATGTCATTGTATTACAACTTTTAAAAGGGAGGCTTATAGAAATTATGGTAGTTGAAGGTTGTCATTCATTGGATGAATTAGGCCACTCTAGCCCGGATACAATAATAATGTGGATATGCAAAAAAATTAAAATTTAGGACATGATACAACTAAGATACAATAACAATAGAAGAAATGAATTATGAATTTTAACATTATTTCAAGATCAAATTAAACCTTCACTCCTTTTTATAAAGATCGCCAATTATAGATTTGTTGAAGGTTCTTTAAAAATCAAAATTAGCTCGTAATTTTTGTTAGGGTTAGGTTGTTGTTATTGGCAAAACTATCTTAAGATTCTAATAACAATGGAAAAGGAATATGGATAATCACTTTTTTTTTAATTTGGGAATATTTTTTGTTTGTTATAATGGGGAGAATCAACTTTCTCTGTTTTTTTTTATGGTCACGTTAACTTCTGCACTAAGGACACATATTAAGCAACCCAAAATTAGAAATATTCTCTTGAGATTTACAAATTCAATTAATTAAAAGTTAAAAAATTAAATTAAATTCACGAATTTCAACAAAAAGTTTCTACATATAACTCATTAACTTGTATCTTAAGGACACAAGTTATATATATATATTTAATATTTCATAATCTATGTACGTATATTTAACTTATGAACTTATGAAATACATGGGTAACAAACCGCGTCCCTAATCTATTTGAGGAAAAAATCAATCCTCATAATAACAATATGCATGAATTTATGAAATATAATTAATTTCTCTATATCAACCACGTATAAAATTAGAGAAACAGTTAAATAAAAGAAGATATAAGGACTATCATGTAAATATGAGCATAACTCATTTGATAAATACGTGTTTTACATGCATGTGCCGGATTTAAATATCCTGCTTATTTGCCTTAATCGGATATCCGGTGACAAGAACTTGACAAGATAAGTTAGTTTAATATTCAAAACTTGAAATAATCCGATTAATGATTTGGTCAAAAAAATCCAAAAAATTCTTCTATTCAAGAAAGACGATCACACCAATCCCATACAAGTACAATTATTGCAAGCAGACAAACACAAACCACACCATCTCGACCATGGTTTCCTTAACCAATAACCATAATTAAAATCAAAACAAACACGATTAATTAACGCGTAAACCATATCCATCCAAATCGTACGGCTAGGATCTCATCTGCGTACTTATCTGCATGCAGTCCAAGATAACTCCCATGTAGACCCCACATTAGCCTCTTAAAATTGGAAGATGCTTTCGAATATTCCCTTTAACCGCGCAACCGCAAAATCATTTATTTTTCCTCCAATTACTTTCCCTCTTTCTTCCTTTTTCGTTATCTTAATCTCAAATTTATTTTCTGTTTTATTTAATTAACCCATTCATTACGTTAATTTTATAACTCCTTATAAATTATAATCCCTATCCATCCAAATCCACCATCACAATCATCACAATTCACAATCACACCCCTTTTTCTTCTATCGCTACGCAAAAAACAAAAATAAAAATGAGCACCACCATGACTGAGCTTGAACAAGAAGAATTGCTTGAGAAATTGGAAGTCTTCAAAATCAAAGGCAGAGATAAGCATGGCCGCAAGATCCTCCGCATTATCGGAAAATTCTTCCCTGGTAAAAAAATATTTCAGTTTTTTTCTTCCGTTTTTTATGTGATTTTTTGTTATTTGTTATTGATTTCGATTTTGTTGATTTTTCGATTCAGCGCGATTGGTTAGCGTTGAGGTTCTGAAGAAGTTTTTGGAGGAGAGGATTTTCCCGAAGCTAGGGAAGAAGAAATTCGCGGTGTTGTATATTCACACCGGCGTTCAGAGGAGCGAGAATTTTGCCGGAATTTCTTTTCTCCGATCGGTTTACGATGCGATTCCGGCGAACGTGAAGGAGAATTTAGAAGCTGTTTATTTTATCCATCCTGGTTTACAAGCTCGCCTTTTTCTCGCTACGTTTGGCCGTTTTCTCTTCAACGCTGGGTAAGAAACGATGAATTTACCACGTTAATCTTTTCTTGAATTAAATTGAATTTAGTCCTAAATCAGCTTTAAATTAATCTTAGTTACAATAGCTTGAATTAAATTCAACGTTACTTGAGAATTAGTCTTATCTTTTAACGCGTTAGAAAAATTAAAATCAACGTTAATTTTCATTATTATAAATTAATGAAGTTGTTTTTAGGTTTCGTTATTAATGTTGGGTTTTGATTGGGTGTGATAGGTTGTACAGGAAGCTGAGGTACATCAGCAGAATTGGTTATCTATGGGAGAATGTTAGGAGGAACGAAGTGGAGATTCCAGAATTCGTATATGATCATGATGAAGATTTGGAGTATCGTCCGATGATGGATTATGGATTGGAGAGTGATCATGCTAGGGTTTATGGTACTGCTCCTGCACTAGATTCGCCTGTGACTACTTACTCTATGAGGTGTATCTCATAGGGTCTAGGATTTGGGTTCACTGTAGTCGTTGGATTGGAGTCATTAGATTAAGATGAAATGACTTGTATCTTATGTTCAGTAATTTGTAATGTAGGACGTTTGATCTTTTTATCCAATACCACCGACTTTGCGTTGTGTTTTGACTACAGTGAATTCAAATCTGTGTTTAGTAAAACAGAGCTTTCAAATAGTTATGGAGGGCCATGGTTATTGAGATATAATGTGCAGAAAGAAAAAGATGAAAACAATAGTTGCCTTTTGTTTTCTTTAGGTCTTGTCATGTTTTTTGTTTTCTTTTTTTAGGTGCTGTCAACATCTTGATATTAATGGTTATGGAAGGATTTTTTCAATTTTTTTTTTTTGGATAATTCAATGATATAGAGTAATTTTATCGATAATTTTTGCATCCATATCTCTTTGTTTTTGGTCCAGCAAGAGCTTTTTCGTACATAAACCATCTCAACAACAACCACACACGTAAAATAACAATTATAATCTTCTATAATAAATACATCTAGTATATAATTTATTTATTTGGCAAAATCCCGTATAGAAAAATTTATAAGTTGAAATTCTCAACACAATAAATAGGTTCTGTCTTACATTGTCAACAAGTCTTTGTTCAATTAGTAAAAATGTTAAGTCGAAAGTTATGATTGAATTTTAAACTCATACTCCACACACACGTATGTAAATGAGTACAAAAGAGTAAAGAGGATGACACGTTACAAAATCAACATTTAATCCCCTACAAAAGACATTATGGAATCTCAAGCAAGAGAGGCCACTACTTATAGCACCAAACTCAACTAAAAATTGAGAGCAACATTTAGTTCCTAAAAATCTCCATTTGGAACGAATCAATATGTTGACATGACAATAGGAAACTCTCTAATCTTAACGAATCAATAATTTGATAGCGGTTGACAAGTTCCCAAAACTTAAACATTGAATGATTATTCAACAAGCTGAACTGGATGAACGAATTCAAGAATCAAATAACAACACATTGGATGCCCAAAGACCAACTGAAGATCATACCCAAAAAGCAAGAATTAGGCATGTGTGATATAAAGAATAGTGTTGGCAAAAACCTATGAAGAAAAGACCCATTATGGTCTCTAATGACGCCACGAAAGCCAACATAATTGAAATCAATAAACACACTTACATCCACATTCAAGTACCATTTACATGATGCTGCCACAAGACCAACCTCTCCTTAACAGGGGACGCAACAAAACAAATAGAGCCAAACGCATAAAATACATGCTTCAACAATGCATGAACAAATCCAAATGCAAAAAGAACATGCTTCACCGTATTACTTGTTCTATTTAAAAAAAATAGTTGATAAGTTGGTTATGTATCTTGCTTGTTAAGAAACAAGTTAATTTGTTAATCAGGTTACTTGTAAAACAAGTAAGGGTTAGTTTTGAAGTTAGTTGTAAACTCCATTTGTACAAGTAACAAGTATACACAATGTAACAATATGTGATCATAATCAAAAAGAAAATTTTGATTTCTTATCATTCACTCTCTCGATTCTCTACAATCCCTAAAACTAATTTTCTCAAAGTATCAAAGTGTTCTATCAAATTGGCATTGAAAGCCTGGATCAATTGATCAATCCTCGAACAAAGGTGTGTGCAATATGTGAAAGATGACGTCTTCAAGCTCAAACAATGGAGGGTTTCTGACACATCTACCAGTTCTCGATGGGAATAACTACGATTAGTGGATCGTAAAGATGAAAGTGATATTTTAATATGAAGATATACTTAATGTGGTTAAAGACGATGTTCCCGTGTTTGAAAGAGACGCAACTGATGTGTGATGTAAGATTTTTATATGTCGTAAAACTATTTACACGTAAGTATAATAGGATCGTTTCCGCAAGGAGTTGTGTATTTCATAAGCATTTTCACAATATTCATCACGTTAAGTGTTTGGGTATAAATTGTTTGTTTGTGTAAAACTATTGTTCTATTCGAGCATAAATTGGGTAGAATCAGGCATGTAAAGCATAAATGGTACAAATACAATCAAATGGTAGTTTTTCCTTAGATAACTTACAGAACAAGTCACTAAAATGCCTAGATTAACTCATAAAATATGTTATTTTTGAGCACTTATCAATGTGCAAACCACTACACATGAAGATACAAAGAAGAAATACGGAAAAATCCTATTCTTGATACATCAATGCGCCGATGATATCTTTGAGAATATAATGCATTGTGAAAGTGTAAAATATGCATGGGATATTTTAGAGAAAGTGTATGCTGGAGATGAAAAGTTGAAAAAGGTGAAGCTACATGCATTAAGAATTAGACAGTACGGGCTTCTTCAAATGATTCAAAAAGAATATGCGAGTCAATACTTAAATAAATTGTTTACCCTAACACACCAGATGCAAAGAAATGGTGAAAAAGTGACCGATTTGATGAAGATTGAGAAAGTTTTGAGGACATTAACTTCACTGTTTGATCTTATATGCAGCGGTCATGGAGGAATCCAAAAATCTTGATGAATTTAAGGTTAAAGAATTGCAGGCCTCACTTGAAGCTCATTAACTGAGGTTGATATAAAGAGGCAAAAATAAGGAGGAATTAAGTGAATAATGCAGTAAGCACCGCAAAAGTTAATGTAGATTTTGTAACACATAGCTTTGTCAATCATTAAACAAATAATTATTTCCCACACTTAAAAATAAGGTTCTCGTGTCAAAATTGCAAAAATAAAAGTACCACAATGGAGCTATGGATATCAAAGAAAAACAGACAACCAAAATTTATAACAACACTATAAAAAGTAAAAAAGTACAAATATCTAAAAACATACTATAATTAATTAACCCATAAAATTGTTCAAACACTGTCATGACCATTAAGGGTCAAATTTGCTCATGCATTCAAGAAACACCTTAGATGTACAGGGCGTTATTGCAACAACATTATTACATTCTCTTGATTTTTTAGTTCACCGGAAGTATGTAGAGCAATTTTGGGTCCAAGGCAAAACAATTCGAGTGATTTATGCGATAAAAACCATTGTTTCTCAAACGAAGGAAGTTCAATGATTTGAATCTAAATTATGTTTTCTATGAAAAATGTTAGCAATACTCACACTAATATACTATTTTTTATACTCTTGTTCCTTGACAAAATTTATAGTCACAAGTCACAACACTTTGTGGCATCCATTTTTAAAATAGCAAGACCTGTAAAAATGTATTTAATGTTCTAGAAAAAAAAATTATGAGTTATTTTAGAAAAATATGTGCTATTAAGGATAATTATGGGTTGACACCTTTTTTTCTCCATACCACTCATATACCACCCCATGTGACATTTATTATTTTTTATTTCTCTTGGCATTTATCCTTTCTATTCAAACCTCTCTCACAAGTCTCTGCCTGCAACTCTCTTTCTCACAATTCTCTCTCTCTCTCTCCCCGACCATCCTGCCACCCCTCTTTGCCTGGTCGCCGCCAGACTCTCCCTCTCTCTTTACCCCTCTCTTCTCTAGCCATCCCTTTAACACATTAAAAAAAAGGACACAAATCTGCAAATCTGAACAAAAACATAGATGGGGTTGTGAAACGGCACAGGTGGTGGTGAGATCTTATGGTGAGGACGGCGACAATGTTGTTGACTGTGGGAAACGAGGGTGGTGGACGAAGGGGTCGAGGGTGGACAAAGGGTGTTAGATATGAGGCAAACAGTGTTAGTGGTGAAATTTGAGGGTAACTACGGTGGCCGATAATGGTGGGTGTGTGAGGCCGGTGGTGGTGGTTGTAGCATGTGAGGGAGAAAAGAAAGGGTGGAGAGAGAGAGAGAGAGAGAGATGTAACAGACAAAATTGCCCCCAATATAATTAACATAAAAAATGTCACATGGGGTGTGGAATGGAGGGTTTACCATATTTGGTGGTCAATGTATCACTACTCTTTATTAATGATATGAGAGCATCCACAATATAGACTTTCAATTTGAAGATCTTAAACGGGTCCTACATGGACACATCACTTTTTTTAAATTTTTTAATAGGGTAGTGTTAACTTGTGCCCTGAGGGCACATGTTAAGAAACCCAAAAGAAGAAATATTCTCTAAAATTTTATGCATTCAATTCATTAAAAAGTTAAAGATTAAATGTAATGCACACATTTCAATATATTATTTCTATATTTGATTTATTAACTTGTACCTTAAGAGCACAAGTTAACATTTCTCTTTTTAATAATAATACATAATAGGTACTCAAATACTCCAATGGAGACCTCTAACAAAAGGTCTATATGAGTCCCACCAATAACTTTATTTAAGACACTATTATCTATTTTATAATATTAAATTGGGTCTGGCTAACAAGTGCTCTAAGGACATTGTTTAAGGAATCCACGAAAAGAAATTTTGTCTTGAAAATACAAGTCAAACACGTGTTAAAGTCATAACTGCACAATTTTCAATGCAAAAGTTGTTACTTTTAGATGCTTAAACAATGCCTAAGGGCACTTGTTAGCATTTTCCTATTAAATTGCAAATGAAAAGCAATAGTACAATGACAACGATTATTTTAAGAAAAAGTAATATGAGGTCCACTTAAACATTGATGTCTTAAGTGAAACCTTGAGTCCTAGAAGACACTAAAAAAAAAATCCACATTGAGAGTACCTATTAGGTACCGGGTCTTAAATGGTGAAGATCTCACCAATGTGGATGCTCTCAAAAACATAAATTAAGATAATTGAAAAAAGATAAAGTAATAAATAGTAAAAGGCATAATAGAAAAATAACAATTAATATTGATATAGTAAAATGATAGGAGTACATAATTTAGAACAAACATATTGTGTTTCATTAATACTTTAGAATGATATATAATTTGAGACAAACATATTTTGTTAGAATTAATGACATATAATTTAGGATAGAGCGACTAATGTTATATTCGCTGCATTAGGACTCTAACTTTTTTCGAATCTAGATTAATTATGTTTCGATCAGCTCCTTGAATAAGACTAAAAGTGATAGTCCAAGACAAAAAGAAAATCTAAAACTAAAAAACTTTTTTAACCTTTGGTTGCAAATCACAAGATATTCTTTTTATTTTTTATTTTTAAAGAAGAGCGATATTCTTCGATCCTTTAATTTATTGGATAGGTAAAGAGTTTTTTAATATTTTAGTTGTCCATAAGTCATATCTCTCAACCAATGCAAATATCAAAATTGTTAGACTGAACGCGATGATCGGAGTTCAAACATCTCCTCCACTTATGTATGAGTTTTCAATGGCACTTGCCATGCCGTCATCAACAAAAAATTGATATTTTAGCTCTTAAAACTGGAAGGGCCCATGATTTAATTTTTCAAATTTTTGAAACAACAATTTAATTTTGTCAAAAAAATTAATTTTTAGACTTATATGATGTCAATCAATTCATTCTCTCGGTCAAACTATTTATTTGACTTTAACAAAAAAGAAACTGGTTTATTTTATAAATTTTCATCAAATATAAAAGATATACTTAAATTGTTTTTTCTTGCATCAACACAAGCCTAATTCATATACAAATGTGATGCAAAATTTAATAAAAATACTAAATTAATCAATATTCTACACCTTTGAGTTTGTTTGATAAGACATGTTTTTGAATTTATAACTTATGTTTTACATGTTCATTTGACTAAAATGACTCATTTGATTACTATCATTTTCTTATGAGCTTATAACCTTTTTTTTTTACTAGTTTGCAATGTTTTTGATAAGCTCATTCTAATATCTTATACCTTATCATTATTTATCTCAATTTTACCTTACAATCGTGAACAAATATAATTAAATATATCATTTTTTCTATCATTTCATATTTCTTAGTTAGTTCAACCACTAATTTTATTAAACAATATAAACTTAATAAACTAGTTTATCCGCTATCGGCTCTTACTTTACCTATCAAATGTACACTAGTAGTCTATTAACTATTCACTGTTTTTTCAAACAAAACCTATGACTAAATTAATAGTATTCTGATAATATAAGAATTAATTTATCCAAATTTACAATTTAAAAAGTTAAAATACCTATTTTTAAATACTTTTTAATTATAAAAATGCCTATTTAGTATTTATTGATGAATTGATTAGGTAAATAAAATAAGTTAACAACTAACAGTCTTACCAGCTTCATCTCATCTAATCTCATCAATCATCATATCCTGGAAACAAGACCGATAGCTTAAATCATGTTCACGATGCGCACTACGCACCCATTCCAATAAACAGTTAAATTAACAGATTCATATAAAAAAAAAGAATCACTCTCAATCACCTTCACTCATTCATTTTCCCTAGAAAATTCATTTCAACTCAGAAAATTACATTTTCCCGGGAAATCTCCGATGCAAATCTTTTCCTCCTTCCGTCGATGATGACAATCGTCGATATATGCCGTCCTTCATCAACTCCCTTTCCGAATCAACCGATGGATCTATGCTTCCGTATTTTTCCTTGCCTCGCTGATCCTGGTTCGCGCTTAACTGATTTATCACTCAATTTATTGTTTTTAAACTTAATTATTATTCTTTTTAATTCGATTTCGCATGCTGAATTGTGAATGCTGTGTGTGATTACTGTGAGTTTCGATTTTCTTGATTTTTTTGGTGTAATTGTTTATTTGTTTGATGAATTTTAGCTCGAAGGTCTTCGTCGTGCTTGAAGCTGCTCTTGCTGGTGGTTCATCTGATTTACGCCGGTGTTCTTTTCTTATTTGATGGAGATTTAATTGAGAAGACTAAGAAAGAACCGTGGTAGGTTTTTTCTTGCCTCATTGTGTGTTCTATAATTGAAGCTGCATTTTCTGGATGTTGTTGATTACGTCGCAGTTTAGTGGATATGCTTGTGAAAAAGGAGATGTGAAATCTTAATAACCGAGTCTTTTTAGTATCAGTTTAGGCAATTTTTCTTCAGAAACACATTTAGGCTCTGTTTGATATAAAATATTCCTTATTGTATAGCAGATAGTTGATAAGCTAGCTTATAACAGACGAGCTTATAGTGGATAGTTGATTAGCTAGCTTATAGTAGCTGAACTTATAGTGGATAACTGATAAGCTAGCTAATAGCAGATAAACCAGCTGATTCAATATCGATAAGCTTACAAGTCATAAATTAACTTAAAAGTTCTTGTACACAAGAAATCCAAAACTGTCCTCTTAGTTTAGCTGACTAGTACTTGTGCTAGTTCAAAACACACCTTAAACTGACATGCAATGAATTCTTAAATAAAATCAAATTATATATATACTACACAAGGGATGAAATGAAGATTATTTGTACAATGGGTCTATTAGTTGTTTTATCGTGTCACCACAAGAAATTAGCAACAATTGATTCTTTTGAGAAGGACATATTGCAATCTATTCTTTCCTTGCTCCCGTCAAGTAATATGAGCAATGTGCTGTAGATCAATGTGTGGAAACTAAGGAAAATTCTAGTTTAAATATTATGAATGTATGATTTAGTGCTTCCAAGCAGTTTTAGATAGTTGCTTAATTTTCTTACTTTCTATTTTTAACTTGATTTTGTTTCAGGTACACTGCTTTATACTTGCTGCTGTTTGTTGTTACTTTAGTACAATACTTTGCTACATCTGTTTCTAATCCAGGGTAATAAAACAATTTATTTACTTTTGATAAAATCAATACTGATTGCGATGAGGAACAGTGTTTTTTAAAATCCATACGGTGAAATAAATTTATATCTTCTCTTCCCGGTGTGATTTATTTTCCTTTGCTATTTTCTAATGTACAGTTATGTCCTTGATGCGATGATGGAGCTTAATAAGAAAAATGTAGTACACACAAAGACACCAGAAACATCAAAGTAAGAAACCATCCTTTCCCCATTTAAAAATCCTTTAAAAATTTATCATTAAAACACGTGAAGTAAACTTATGTTTGGGTTTCGTCTAACTATTTATATTCAATTTCTGAATGCTTAAGCAAAGTCAACCAGCTTTAGGCAAAAATGGGAGCTTTGTAATTTCGATGGAGGGAAATCAGACTGGAAAATGTGTTGCCGGAAGTAATGCAACATATTGGTCAAAGTTGGTGGCAGAATTGTATCCTCCTGCATCAACAATCAGGTAGATGTCCATCCATAAGATCTTTGATTCCATACACCGTTGATCGATTTCATATGAATTATTATTTCCTTGCAGAACATGGACGTGCACCTACTGCAATGTGGAGCAGGTATTACGAACGGCGATATGTAATTTAATTTGTATTATGTCATGATATCGATAAGTCATTTATTTTTTATTGATTCTTCAATGGATATTTCAGTGATAGTGTGGCATTTGTTTGATGGTTTCAGTACTCAATTTCATTCTGTACCGCATTATATTAAATGCAGTACCATAAATCAATTATATAACACATGCTTAATAAGTAAGTAGCAGTTACTAAAAATTAGGGATTTGGTGGATTCTTATATAATTGTGATTGATCCCTGTATACCCTAGTATGTGATTATAAATAAGAGCCATACATGCACTTGTTGCAACACACAACATTCATACATATTATTCTACAATAAGAATACCTTGTCATGTCTTAAAGTATCTTTATTGAATAATTAAGCATAGTCACCAGATTATAAATAATTTTGGTGAACTTTCCCAATTGCTAGTCCCTATCTTGTACTCAGTGAAACCATTGTTTATGTATTGGTCTTTTGATGTAAATTTATCATGCCTTGTAAGAGAAAGAATGCAGCTTGATGTCAATACTTAGTTTTGTGTTATTAGTTTCGACTTTCGACCTACTTTCAGTAAAAATTCTAGAATGAATTTGTCATGCTGGATTGTGTGCTTGTAACATAAGCATTATAAAACAATTTTTCCATCAAAATCTAAGTGATGTATTGTGCTTTACTTTACGAATTACCTTTTCCTTATGTTCTAATATTACTTTCAGCACATTAGGAGTTCTTTCTTTGTACCATGAATACTCGACACATCCCCTTTCGCTACTATATTTCGTGTTCTAATAATTTATCCTCTTGATTTTGTGCTCATTTATTTTGTTGATGACCATTGTGCAGCCTCCACGGGCAAAGCATTGTCATGATTGTGACAAATGTGTTCTTCAGTTTGATCACCACTGTGTTTGGCTGGGAAATTGCATTGGCCAGGGTAATCATTGTCAATTTTGGTGAGTTGATAATGTTAAAATATGGATTTACCAAAAATGTAATATTAACTTGAAGCTATTATTTTAACTACTACTAGCGATATTTAGCTGAAGTATAAGTGGCCTGGAAATGCAATTGTTCACCACAAATTATCAGTAGTGCCTTTGTTTGTTAGTTGCATGATTCATAATTTTCTTGTTGCAATATACACCATGGTAGTCAAATCGGGATATCGTGTATCATTCAACCACTTTTTTGAATCGTGTATCGTAAGATACATGAACAAAAAAAATATGACTTAAAATATCATATATAAACTCGAAAATACTTCACAAATATCATATATAAACTTCAAGATACTTCAAAACTCAAGTCATAAACAAAAGTAAATAACGTAAAGCACCCTTAATTCAATCAAAATCAAACATATAGAGTGTAGAGAAACAGAGTGTGTATGTGTTGGAAGCCATAAAGGAAGAGAAGGTGAGTGGCTTTTGGGAATATCTCCAAATTAATTGGTAGGTTACTAAACAAAACTCTTGAATACAAAATGGTTCACCTGCAATATCTGATGGGTCACATAAACCCGACCCAGGAAAACGGGTAAATTTGGGATTTTTTAACGTGTGCTTCCAGAACTGATCCATAAAAAACGGGATTTTTTTTTTTGGAATTTTTCCGGGTCGCGCAACCCGACCTGGTTTCTGCAACTGAAACGCAAATGTCACAGTATCATAGGATACTAGATTGATTCGGGATACATGGGATATGCCTGCGATACATGGGATATGCATGGGATACAATGTCATTTGGGATACAGACCCTGATAGTGATACGTATCGCCCATGGCTGTTTCCATATCGTATCTGGATACATATCATGGGGTACGTGGGATACTAACTACACTGATATGCATCACTATTCATTTTCTTAAAAATAGGAATGAGTTTGATAAACTTAGAAACATACTTAGAAACATGACCTGAGCATGTTATCCTTGCACTATTCATTTCTTTATTTTTACATCATATGTGCTTTTATTTTCCTATTGGGTTATATGTCCTACTAAGTACTATTTGGATTAATAATTATCGACGGTTCTAAGCTACATTTATATGTTTGTGTATGAAAGCACCTTAATGTATTATTACTTTACACTTACAGCTTTACTTGAACACTTGTAGAAATGATGAATGGAAATTTTAGCTTATGTTCTCCATCTAACATTAATTTGCCAGAGTTGGGGCAATGATGTTACTAATTTTATCGGCTCCTTTGTATCTACGTATAAATATATTTTTGTCACTAAATTTTTTCCTCCTTTCTGTCAAAATACTTAGGTGGTACCTCTGTGAAGAGACGGCAGTGTGCCTCTGGACTGGCTTCATGTATATTTCACACCTGAAGGCTCACATTACAAGTGTTTGGTATGATTTCTTTTGAATGATTTGGGATGAATGTTGAAACTCGTAGGCTCGCTTAAGATTAAAATGCTGGAAAATCATTATTAGTGGAATCCCCCCCTTCGTAAAATTGACATGTACATCAGGGCTTTGGGTGGGGGCATCTATAGTCATATCCTCATGAGTGTAGAGGATGATTCTGTGTTTAGAACCTGACAAGTCAATAACCTTACCTTTTTGCCTAGGCTTACCTTCTCTTGACACCAATGTAATGTTAGTGGCTGCAGATGGTGGTAATCAGGGATAAAAATTAGATAAATTAATATTGTTGATGATTGTATACTTTTTCTGTTCAAATAGGAACATGCTCTTTGTATAATCTTTTTTACTATCATATTTGTTGTTATTGGTTGGTTTATTTATGATAGAACATTATGACATAATTTGGTCCATGTAGCCGACCCCACTTAGTGGGATAAGGCTTGGTTGTTGTTGTATTTGTTGTTATTGGTTGAGTTTCGTGTTGGTGTACTAGATATCTGGGGATTTTTATTTAGTGAGACTCACACGGAATTCACCTAATGATACTTTGATGGAGAATATGTTTCTCAAATCCCTCTTGTACTTTATATGAATTATGAATTCTGCCATAATCCAAAGGAAAAATGTCCATTCCTCCTATCTGTATATTTTGTAATCTGAAATTGGATGCTCAATTTTTTGGCTGTCAGGTGGCAGGATGCGATCATGATACTACTGTTGATCACTCTGTCAATTTGCCTTATATTTCTGCTTCTCCTACTGGTATTCCATAGGTAATACTTGCGATTATTTATGTTATTATCTTGCATCAGATTGCATTTATGTGTCTGCTTCTGTTTCTTACCTGTTAGATACTTATACAATTTTTGTACAATTCTAATAGAAAATGAATGTGAAATTAAAAAGAATGAATAAATATTTTATTGAATTAACCCTAATTCCAATCCACGGCAGTGGGGTACAGAACCATCTTTCGTCAGAATTTTAATGAATGAAAGAATGCCAGCATTTTTCAGGAGACCTGGACTATTCCCAAACTAAATCAATAATCTGATTATCTGAGTGCCCTATCTATCACCTTACTTGTCTTATAAATCGTTCTATTTCTGTTTTTCTTTTTTTATTGGGGGATGATTCTATATCGAAAAGTATTACCATTATTTGATTTTGATCCTTGCAAGTGAAATTCTATCGGACAGCTGTAAGATTGGCGATGTTATATGGAACAGAGTGTTGGACGGTAAAAAACTAATACGAGAATAAAATAAGCTGAGCGGAAATGGGGATGTTGTATTGGATGTGTGGTAAGACTAGACGAGATAGGATTATAATTTATAAATGACAACATTAGAGAGTTGGGGAAGCATCTATAGTAGAAAAGATGATGAGAACTCGGGTGAGGTGTTTTGAGCATGTAGAGAGAAGACTTGTAGATTCTGTAGTAACGAGAATAGATCAGATGGAGGGTAGTCAGATCACTAGAGGCAGAGGAAGACCTAGAAAAACTATTAAGAAAGATATAGAGATTAATGAGCTGGATCGAAATATGGTTTATAATAGAACATTATGGCATAATTTGATCCATGTAGCTGACCCACTTAGTGGGATAAGGCTTAGTTTTCCACATTATGGCATAATTTGATCCTTGCATGTGAAATGGAAAATATGAATTACTCTATCCGTGCTCCTCGTGTTCCTGCTTTTGTGTTCTACACATTTTAGTATGTATATTTGAATGTTTTCATTCCATCATCTTGATGCTGCACGATTAATAAACCGTGTATTTTATCTAATGAAGACTATATGGATCTATCTCTGGACCATAAACTATTTGTTTCATGGAGTTTAATTTAAATTCAATTATCCTGATTTTCAGAATCCACTTTATGATACTTGGGAGGTTTTGAGAATCAAAGTCTAGAAGGAATGGCTAGAAAAAATGTACCAAGTGTTCGAAAAAATGATGCATAACAGAATTACCTTTTGGCTTATAAGTTGTTGAATGTGTTTGCTACCATTTGCATCTAATCTAAATCTTAGGAGTTCATTCTGTCAATATAACCATATGTGAAATAAAATATCAATGTTGTTCATCCTCTTTTATACTCTGGCGTTTTATCTCCACCATGTTGGTTGAGCATCCTGGTTCAACACAGTAAGATTATCGCTGTTTGTCCTTTTGCAGTTACCTAATTCTGACAAATCAGACTACCTATGAACTTGTAAGGAGAAGACGGATTCCTTATCTAAGGTTAGATAAGTAGTCCCCTGATGTTTTTGTATTTATTTCATATTTTTAACTTAATGATCTAAAGATAACATTTTGGTGGAACACGATTCTGTTTTGTTGTTGCACTGCTTTTAATGTTTCAGCTATATGTGTATGTTGATGGTAAATGGTTAGATGTCTGTTTTTTTGGGATATCTATGTTAAGCACATTATATTAATCTGCAGGTCGGTTCCAGAAAGAGTACATCCTTTCAGTAAAGGAGTTTGTAGAAATATATACAACTTCTGCTGCTCATTTGGTTTAGAACGAATACCTACCCCACAAGAGATAGAGGAAAATTCAAGGCCATACACATGTTTGGATGTTGCAACTTGTCGGTGTTGCTGATGGTTTACATTTTGTATAAGTAGAAGTCTTTTCATCCAACAACAGCATATTTGTAAGTGCATAGAGTATGTCAATGCATCTGTTTGATTAGATAATTAGATGTTCATTTTAGGCTATTAACGATGCGGTTTCTCTTCTATCATTCATTCTTTGCTAATTTTTGAAGGCGACGTTTCAAGTTTATTGTATAGGTGCAGTGCCAGTATGTTCTTTTTACTTTACACTTATTTTTTAGACCAGGATATTTAGCTAATATCAAACTGATTATTGTAATGAAATGCAAGGGACAATAGAATATTTAAGCCACATATTTGGGAGAAGTTGAAGTGGCAACCTTTGTGATCATCCATTGTTAACATGCTGAGTGGCGTTGAAGTGGCAACCTTAGTGATCATCCATGTTTTAACATGCCGAGTGGCAAAAGAAAGACTTATCGAATATCAGGATACCCTATTTATGTTTCCATAAGTGATTAGCAAATCAAATTTTAGAACTTGCAATATTTGATATTATACTTTGGCTTAGTTCTTTCCAAGTCTTTGTAGAACAAAATGCTGCTAATCACACTCTTATCTTTCCTTGTCAGAAAGGGGAAGATTGTAAAATTTAGTTAGCTAGCTGGTCCGATTAAAAAAAAAGTTAGCTAGCTGGTCTTGCAGCAGTAAATTGTATTTGTTAAATGTCAATTATACACCTGTGCAGACGTTCTTTCGCTTGCAGGCGTCGTAGTAACCAACTACCCATCCATGATGCGGCAGCTCTTGCAGGTGTGGCTTCTACATAACCGTGGTAAATGCCAATATCTTCCATTTTCTTTGGTCCAAAAGCACCTCTTCAAGTAATTCAAAATGATCTAATTTTACAGCACTACCAGTCAATGCGATGAGAATTTATCAACTTTTTTTTTTTTTTTTTGAATTATCTCCACTTAGTTTGTAGTTTGTGTTGAGCTTTCATTCATTGCCCCAACATTACTTTTGCTAGAAATAATCATATTCATGCCTTAAAGACAATTTTTTTTCTTCCAAACTTTTGCAAAATAGGATCGTTTGACAAACTGGAACGGATCTTTTAAGTTGGTAAAACCTTGTAGAAAATCGTGGCATATCACAAACTCAGACTATACGACTATCATCATTCAACCATAACAATAACGACTCTAATTACCACCAACAAGCATACGAAATAAACAAGTAGTAAATATGATGTCATGACTCCTGACTGCTTTAGCTAAAGAGATATTAGAAGAAAATGGATCCCATGCCGAGGACTTTACATTAAAGTTCAACATTTATCTGCCTTATAATGAAGAACCAATATGCATGCAAAAAACATTAAGCCTCTGCCTCACCTGTCTGTTTCTCAACCGTCCAAGAAATAATGAAGTACTTTGGTGGACAAATCCATGCATGCCAAAAGTTCACATAATGTGGTCGTTTTCTCTACATAGCAATAGTATCATACAAATATGCCTTAGTTGTTATTCGAATAATTTCTTGTTTTCTTTTTTAAACTACACTATCGCTTTCTTGCTATGGCCTGCCCTAGTGATGTCAATAAGTCACCGAATTGAAAATGATTTGAAGCTTCACTTTTCAAACATCCAAGACAAATGAAAATGTAAGATCATATATTGTTTAGGGTAAACTTTTGATGCACTGACATGCCATGTGATCGGTGTAAATTGTTTTGCTCCGTCCCTATCATAAGTCATTTTAAATGTGACTTTAAGAAATTACCAAGTGAAACATTGTTAATGATATCGTATTTTTTAATTAGATAACACTGTCAAAAATATTTACACTAATGGTATAAATCAATAAAATCCTTTTTTTTTAGTCAAAACCTCAATGCACTATTCATATCATGCAATGCTAAAAGTAAGATGAAACTTTAGTCAAAAAAGTAAAATGAAACTAAGGAGCAAAAGAAAACATCTTGAAAACTAGAATGTGAATCAAAATTTATGAAACATCAATTGATTATGACCAACATTTTCACTTTTCAATAGCAAAGAAAATAAAAATGACATTATTGGAAAAAATTCTAACTTCCACAAAATAATTATAATAAAATCCGTAGAGAAAAAGTAAGCTTAATTTTAACCTACTTAACAACTCACATTGACACATCTAACCATACTCGCACGCTGAAGTCTAATTTCTTCTTCTTTGTAATGGTTTACTGTTGATATCTTAAATACCACAAATATCATGATTATTTTAGCATAAACATAACTACATATGGGGTAGACAATTTTGGGTACAAAATTAAAGACAACATGATCAATCATCTTCTTAATTTCCTCCATATATAATTTCCCTTGTAGATCTTTCCTCTTTGTGTAATCAAAACTACTTAGGGTCAAAAAAACTCACTTTAATACCCGTACGAACAATAACATATGTGCTAGCACCAATCAATATGCCACTAAGACCAATACCAAATGTTCCCAAAAACCAATTGAGACACCACATAACACTATATTTTTTTGGCTTCTTTATTTCGAGCCACATAAAACATGGGTACGCTAATGTCACTGGCAATGCTACTCCTCCAATTAAACCAGCCAAGCTAGCCAAAAATGGTGTTGCCACTCCTATGAAGAAGGATAAAAATCCTGAGAAGATTCGAATACTTGAGCGGAGCCACCATGGACATGGCTTATTCATTTTTGTTGTGTATTTTGATTCCATGTCATCGAAAATTGGCATGCCGTAGATTTGGAATGAACACAAACAATTCACTACTACAAAGAAGCTGGTTAATCCAAGCACAAATCTTGATATGTCATGGGAATGAAATTTGTATAGTGCTGTGAGCATTCCTCCATTTTCAGGAATCTGTACATTTTGAGTCATGTGTATAAATTAATATGTATGGCATACTATAAAACAAGTCCTAGTAATTAATGGGTTCATTTGTTTTAGATTTTAAAAAGGGTAGGTCATATTTTTAAGAGCACTCGTTAGCATCTTCATGTAAAGAAGTTATTTTTGATATTTTCATTCTACAATAATTTAGTTTCGATCTGACTTCTGTAAAGTGATAGTTTAAAAAAAAGTAATATTTATGATAACAAAATAGTTTATTTGACAATAAAATAAGCTTCATTTAAATACCAAAATAAGTTATTACAAGAGTAAAAACATTTGTATTTTAGAAATCATGTGCATAACAAATCATGTGTATGTATTAGAAAATCAATATTCTATGAAGAATGATGTTCACACTTCACTCAATGCTAGGAAACACTAGTAATTTACCAATATAATCTCATTTAACTATCAATGAATTTTAACCGACGACAGTTAATTGTTGATAGATATTTACGTTTTTTTCTGATATGTTTCAGCCTTGTTAGAAGTGTGAACAACAATTTTCATATTATATAGTCATGAGACAAATTCTTTTACTTTTTGTTTGGTTCTAAATTATTTAATTCTAATTAGTGAGATGCATTACCAGTTGGCCATAAGCCCAATAGCCACCGATGGCTACGGGAAATAAGCAAGCGGCAATTAGTGTGTAAGCAATCTTGACTCCTTTCCACATGGGAACGTGTGATGGATGCTTCTCACTTGAAGGCATAGTAGCCTGCAACAAAGATTTTGATGAGAATCAAAAGATACTTGAGTAATATATTAGTCAAGTGTTTTTAGTAATCCATTGTCACAAATAAGATAAGATCTTTGATTATCTCATGATATACTAGATATCTCTCCCAAAATTAATCATTGAATTGACTACGAAACTAATTCTCGATTTAGAGTTCATCTAGTTAAAAATCTCCAACCCTTTCTAAAGACACACTCCCTCCACCATAATGAGATACAAGAAAAAGAGTATTTGAAAAGTTAAAGTATGTGATCTGAAATTTAATTTATAAAGATCAACTTTTTAAATATTCTTTTCTCTTATATTTCATTTTAGAGAATAAAGATGTCTTATGTGGATATTTGTCTTTTAGTGTCAATTAACTCATACATATTATTGTTCTTTTGAATTTAATAAATGAATCTAAAATATTAATTTTTACTTATAATAATATGATCGGATAATGTACACTTTAAACGAGCTTGAGTGATTCTCTGTCTCTCAACTTATCAACTGAACCGCAATTAATCTAAAATGAAGACTGGGAAAGTCATCCACTAACTTCAATGATGTATACTTCATCCAACCTCTTAAAAACAACTTTCAACTTTGAAAGCAATACTTCGTATCAATTGTCAACAAAACAATGTACCTATTTCATTACTACAACAAAGTCAAAAGATAAAAGAAGCAAAGAAACTTCAAATTGACATTTTGGCAAATGAAACTCCTACCATTGACAAGTAACCTATAGACAAATTTATCAAAATTTATTGATCATGCTAATCAGTTACCTCGGACACTAGTTAAAAAAGTTAAAATTAAAACATTTTTATTAAAAATAACAAATTTTATATTTTGAAAAAGTTAAATATACAACTTTTTTCACACTTTCCAATACAATATTTTTATATTAGTTTTCTTAACTAATGCTCCTTGAGCACTAGTTAGTATTTCCCTTCTTTCTTGTAAATTTTTTTTTTTCCTTCCTTTAAAAAAAAAAAGTATTCCCTTATTATAATTAGAGTTATGCTAACACATGCCCGTAAGACATTAGTTAATAAAGTAAATATATAAGCTTTTCATTAAAAACAACAATTATTTTACTTTTAAAAAATTAAATATAGAACTTTTCACCACTTTCCAATACACTATTTGTATATTAGTTTACTTAACTAGTATCTGAAAACACTCATTAACATTTTCCTTGTAATTATTAATACCGCATAACACTTTTTAGCATTTCTCTTTTAATTCCATTTGTCACCAACTTCAATAAAAGTAAATAGTCAGTTAAGAAAAAATAATCTTATATGATCACATACCTGAATTTCAAGGATGAGATTGTGCCCCCTAAAGGCAAAGGCAATGATACCAAATGCATTAAACACACCAAGAATTTTTTCAACACTGTTCCCTCCCCTAACTGGATTATAATTCACACCTGGTAGGGTACCCTGTGCCACAGAAGCCATCCAAATGGAGGTACAATACCCTACAGCAGTGACTGCTCCAATGAGGGAAATTCCAGCAATTGAATTCAAGTTTGGTAACTGAGACAGGACCACAGCAACACACGTAAAGACCAAGTACCATTCCACGGTTGTCATAGGTTTGGAAGAACATGATTCTCCACAAACAACCTCATAGAATGTCCTAGCTGTTGACCCTCCTATGATGATCAATGTAGTACATGTCCCTGCTGATAGGTATAGTATTGGAAATAAAGCTAGCAACTTCCCCAATTTCTCACCTGCAACATTCCATTCCAACACTTCATCAATTGATTTTGACTAATTTGTAGTTCGTTCAAGAGATTAAATAAAGTCCGACCAAATGTTCAACCCATGAATCAAATTTGTGTACTATTTGAGGGATTCAACATTAGCCGAAGTACATTAATTATTTGAGGCCAACCATTTAGTTTTTAATCAGTATAGTAGATATCTCTGTGAGCTTAACTCAGTTGATAAGGATAATGCATAATACATGCAAGGCCGGAGTTCAAACCCAAACACCACAAAAAAATCACTACAGTAAATATGAAAAAACTGACTATCCAATTTGTTTCATAGTGGTCCGTATTGGGCCACATATTTAATCTAGTTAGACTAAATTAAATTACGCAAAACACTTGATTTGTCAGGATTATGCAATCCAAACGTGTGCAAATTTTTTGCAGGTTTTTAAATAAGCCAAACATATGTTGATTTTGTAATTATTTTAAATTAATATTTATATTATTGTTTACAAATTGTTCTAACAATCATTTAATACCACTCATTACTCTTATTGTTTGCACAAGCAACTCAATTTTTGATGAACATCACTACATCTCCATTTTCAAAAGGATGTGTATACGTGAATAGTCTACCAATATTGTCATGTTACATGCCTATCTTTTTATTTAATTCACATTCAAACTAGACATGATGTATAGTTCAATCAATAGTTTATTGCATGAAAATGACATTTGTTTTTAGTTTCATATTGCATTTTCAGCTAAAATTTGTTGCATTTTGTTAACCATGAAAATTCCTATATATTCTCATTTTAGAGAGTACATTTTCTCTAGTTTGGTGAAAACTTAGGTAAGTATTACTTGTTGCAATATCTTCCTTAAATCAAATGAAAATATAGTATACACAAAATGAAAAAGAAATGAATGAACACGTGGATGTATCATACCAAAAGTAGCAAAGCATAGTTGAAGGTATCGACTATAACGAACACCTTCCTTGGATTCGTGAAGATGGACGAGCAACCATAAGGTATAAAGCTGCCATATGAATGCTATTGTCAAACTTATTATTCCCCATGTCCTGCAACCAATCACACATTTCGTTCATCAACATCAAGAGCATGTGTGTATATACAAAAGGGTTGAAAAAACTTTCTTCTTTGTTGACAATAGAAGAAAACATAAAGACATTTAATTTATGTTTAGATAAATGAATTTCCGGCTGTTCCCCATGAACATAACTCAGTTGACAGGAACATGCATTATTATATGCAGGGGCCGAGGTTCGAACCCCGAACACCCCATTTATTCACTTTGAAAAAGGTGAATTTTAATCACTAAGCTACTTGACAAAAAAAAAAAGAATTTCCTAGCTTATATTTTTTTTTATAAAAAAACAAATCATTAATAATATAACTTGTGAATCAAATAAGTACTAGTGTAAAAGACTTGAGTGATTCTTTTTTTTTTTTTTGGTACATGTACTTGAGTGATTCTATAAGTTATCAAATATTCTTTAAAAAAAAAAAAGTTATCTAACATAATTATTAAATAGAGTTAAAGATTATTTTTTTTAATAATATTATGACAATTACTAAGCCCCATTTTAAAAATGGTTATTAATAAAACAATTAAATATGATTTTTTTACATGTAAAAATTATTTTAAATTTAAAATTATACATCTATGGGTTGTAGTATTTTAAAACAAAAACAAAATGGGAAACATGTGGACAACTTTAAAAATCTGGTCTATCATGAATTTATTTATAAATTTTAGTCTAAGTGTGTTGAATAAACTTTATTACAGTTGACTATTATTATTTTATATTAAACATGATTAAAATGCATAGATAACATGAAGAATTTGTAAAAAAGTAATTTTTTAATCAAATCACTCAATCATCTTTGATTATTTTATTACATTCAATGATCAGCAAAATTTAAAATTCTAATTAAATTTTGATGATATATTTAGTTGATGATAATATAAGGATATCTTTAAAAATAATTTACCCATATAAATAAATTAGTCAGAATTTTTTTTTAATAATCATTTACCCATAGTTTAAAAATATTTTATAGAGTCATTCAATTATTACATTGTCATATCATTTTGTAAAAGATCTCAAAATATTAGCTAGTATTGTAAAAATATCTTCATTTATATTTTATTTCAATACCAGTAGTAGGCTAGTAGCATGAAGGGGAAAAATAATGACAAAATGAATCTGAAAAATGGATAAATTAATAGTGAGGATATATACTTAACATGAGACTGTCCACTAAACAATTATTGAAAAAGAGAAACAAGATGAGGAAATGAGAGGCATGAAATGAGAGGCACACATGCATGATGAGTCAATTTTATAAATAAAATATTCACTCTCTTGAATCAATTAAAAATATGAATGAAGAACTTACCAACCAAGAATAGTGAAAGCAACAGGAAGAACAAGAGCTTGAATACCAATCCCAGAACAAAGAGTATGAAAAGCAGCATAATATTTGTTACCATTCCTTGACTCAGTAATTGGAAGCCAAGCATCTTGAGGATCAAGTTTGGTTAGTCTCAAAGCATTCCTAACAGGTGTTCCTAAAGGGGTGATAAACCTTGGTGGGGTAAAAGACATTCTTGGTGTTCTAGGAGTCTTGTTCTTTGGATTTGGTGTATCCTCATTCTCTGAATGAAGAAGTGGTGATCTTGTGAGAGATGGTGAGTATTGAAGCTGAGAGGGGGGACATGAAACTGGTGGTGGTGATTTGATTTCCTTAGCTTCAGCCATGTGTTTGCTCACTTAATTTGTTCTCTTGTTTTTCCACACCTACTGTATGTGTTGCACTTTGGATGTTTATATAGATGGGTGTGGAAGAAATGAATTAATGTATATATAATAAAGAGATTAATTGTTATGTATAGGTGAGTAAAATATTTTTACATATGTTATATCAATCTAATAAATTATTTTAAATTTTAGTAAAGTCTAAGTCAACCTTTACAAAATATATCGATAAAGCAAGAAATGTTTTCCACTTATAAAATTCTTTTAAAATCACTTTTTATTCGATGTGGATTCTCAACACATCTCTCACATGTTTAAAACCGGATATATGGATATCTGTTGTGAGACTTAAGTGACATTGTAGCAGAGTGTTCAACGAATCATGTAGACTTTAACACCATTTTAAAATTTAAGTTGTGTTTAATTTAACGTTTACAAATTCAACTTCTGATGTGAGATATGTCTCTCACTTCTAAAATCAATTTTCATGTCAAATCTCATTTGAGGTAGACTCACAACAAATTATATTATTATATGTTGTTACCTAAAGACGGATGCGACCTATTTGAGAGTGAGTTCAATTGAACTCTTTGAGCTTAAAAAAAAAGCGCATATATCGGTAGTTTCTAGTATTTGATACTCCCTCCTTAACAAAACTCAAGTAAATAAAAAAGTCAATTTTTTTTAAAATTTTAGCCTAAATATATATGATTATGTTAGATTTTTTTTAACAAATCAAAATAAAATATAATAATAACTATCAGAATGATTCATCTCACATAAAATGTGCAATAGAGAACCACTCTCAAAAGATCATGTCAGTATCAATTAATATTTGTCACGTGACTCAACACACAATGTAATGGGTAAGAAGCAACATAAAACCTTTGATCATATCCATCATTTTTTGGTAAAAAAATCTTCAAATTCTATCCTTCAATAAATCAATAGAAATCTATAACCATAAAAATGCAATAGAAATATTTTGGTTCCAACCATACTACTATAGATTGAATAAAGACAATAATACTATTTTTTTATTTACTATTCAATAAACATTCTCTTTCCAATAAAATCCTCTCTCTATATATAGTATATGATACAACTTGTTTGTATATATTTTATTTAATATGGTTTATTTATAAAATAAAATATTATATTATATGTACTATTGTACATGTCATATATATAGTATTTATGTTTTTACAAGAAAAAGTACATATGTCATATATTATTTATTTATTTTCAAGAAAAAGAAGAAATATGTCATATTATATTGCAAGGGTATTCACATAAATGTCTTTTTTGTTTGTGTTGTTATTGCTCTTCAAATAACATAACATACCTATAATATAAAAAAGACGACATGTGTGTTCATAAGTCTTAACTCAATTGATACAAATATGAAAATTGATAAGTTAGACATCGTGATTAGGGTTTAAATCCGGACTCTTTTACTTGTGTGTGTTTTTCTAGTAACTATTGTCACTTCTTTTACAAACACAAAAAAGAAAAAAGATCACATGAGTTGTGACCAAAATTTATGTGTTGTAAATAAAAGTTTACGATCCGTTGTTTTCAATGCTCTTTACAGCAATATATATTAGACACACCCTTAGACAAATTGTTTGTCACATGTAAAACTCTCATACTTCATTATCTTCCTGACTCAAAATATAAACAGAAATGAATACATGTTTATCAATCATAAATACACAGCCGTCTTAGCTCAGCTGGTAGAGCGCGTGGCTTTTAACCACGTGGTCGTGGGTTCGATTCCCACAGACGGCGACAAATAATAAAGTTCAACATTGAAAATAACCTTTTTTTTCTTTGCTTCTTCTTCAATTTTTTTTTCCTTTGTTAACAGAAACTATTTGTAAAGTGATCTAATTTTATCTTAAACAATTAGTATAATGAACCCTTCAAAAAAATAAGTATAATGAATGAATTTCCCTAAAAAAAAGTATAATGAAATGAATTAAAGTTTGCTTATTTTCTTAGCCACTACTAAAATAACTTTATTTTATATTTGAGTACGGACGGAATACTCATGTACTACTACTACAAATAAACTAATATGTATCCATGATTTTATTATTAAAAATAATTTAATTGATAATGAAATGATGGAGAAAAATCGTTTTCAAAAGATATACGGTAGATCCAATAAGCATGCAATTGCAAAAATTATGCCTCGAGCTAGGTGTGTAGAGACGTAGGAGCAGTCCATGCGAACATTGTTTGATACATTTAATTATTTAGAAGACTTTGTGTGACCGGCCAAATAAAAGTACGTATCTACCATGGTGGTTGGTACATAATTAATTTCTATATTGTTATAGTAAAAAAAGTCATGGAAAAATTAATAGATTGTGTCAATGCATCCATTTGTTCTAATTAGATGAGTTAATTTTAACTTCATGCTATTGGTGGTAAGATTTCGGTTAATCATTCTTTGCCTAATTTTTGAATGGTTAATGTTTCAAGTTTGATGTATAGTTTCAGACATAGACATCTAGATTTTGTCAAAAAAAAAGACATTTTTTTTTAGGGAGTAAAAAAAAAAAATAGACATCTAGATATTATCGACCTAACTTTGCTCAATTCAACTTTTAGACCCATTCTATTGTCAAAAAACTTTACACCCATTCTCTGCATATATTTCAGTTTTTGTTTTTAAGGACGCAGATATTTCATTTATTCTCTTATCATATACCAGTCATCTATAATACCATATTTCTCTATCCTCTTTCCAACTGCACTCGTCATTTTATTATTTCAGATTGTCTTTTATTGTTTTTCTCTGTGTTGTCTGGGATTCAAACTCCGAACCTTACATATATTATGCATTGTTTTTACCAATTGCTCACGAAAACAATCTTTTATTCTATTTTAACATAACTAAATTATTCATAATGAACATGCCCGGTCCAATCAAATTAAAGGCTCTATTCAAATATAAAAAGTCATCATCAATTTAAATTTTAAATAAGACAAAACACAATTTTTTTATAAAAAGTTATCAGTTTCTTGTTTAACTTTTACCTATAGACAAAATCGTAGATAAATTTAAAATTAAACAATCAGTTTAAATATTAATGAACATTTGCCTACAGACTAAATGTCAATTTTCTTGTTTTTGAAAAAATGAGCCCCAAAATTTTGAAGCCATGTTCTATAGAACATGTTGCACCCTCTAAGGACCAGTCCTGATAATGCATATGATGGATTGGTGATCCCTTGATGAGATGAAAATTGCACACAACATCATAAATGAATTTAAATTCCGGATTAGTAGAATTCTTCATCTAAGAATCGAATGATTAACAAAAATATATATATAACTGCTCTTTTCCCATTCAAAATTGCTCACTCCCATATAAATTGACAAGAATACCTCCCATATGACTTAAATCACGTAAACATTATACCGAGCGTGTAGTGGTGGGAATAGGCTAGGCCGAGCTAGGCTTTATAAGGCTTGAACCTGACCTGCCAATTTTTTTGAAGGCATAAACCTGGCCTGCGGCCTGTCATCAACTTTATTTTTAGGTCTGAGTCTAGCCTTCTGAAAGCCTGATACGACCTGCTAGTCTGTTTAAAAGCCTATTTCATATGAACATATTTAAATAAGGAATGTGATCTAAGTTTAAATAGACTAACAAATTAATATATCAGTTAGATTAAACTCTCTTTTGATAATCAACATGAGTTTTTAGGAAATTTGACTATATGTTGCATCATATTTCAATTCTAGTTTATAATAATACGTTTAAATATGCAAAAATTAATGTATACTAATAAGCTTAAATTACTGAAAAAGTTAACAAATTTTTATTTTAATTCAAAGTACAAAATATAATATAATAATAAATAATATTATTCATATTTACTTAAATAGGCCTAAGAGGCTTTTTGAATGGCATGTGGCCTGACCTTTTAAGCTAAATAGGCTTCTAAAAAAGTCTAGGCCTTCTCTATTTAAGAAAAAAGCTTGATCTGTCTGAGCTAGGTCGTAGGCCCCTGTAAGTCTAGGCCTCCCTGTAAGAATTTGAATAATCCATGGGCGGGACTCTCTTGAAGTGTTGAAATATTCATGCCTGCATTAACATATACTAATCAATAAACAACACATAATGCTACATGTTCGACATTTAGGTAAATACACATGGTTTAGATTCCGGGCATATGAATTGTGATAAATTAGACCAACTTCACTTCTTGAATGACACAATGTTGGGTGATTTTGATTTTGGGTGTTTTGGTGGTTTTTTTTTTTAGGGCAAAAATAATAACTGTCGAAATGGAAGGGGGATTCTGATTGTACATGGGCATGATTCGAATTATATAATCCAAACAAAGGTAAAATAGAAAGTTTGGAGGACCCACAAGAAAGCTAGAGGGTGAGAAAAGAAATTCTCCAATATAAAGCATCCACATGGGGTTGTTTATCAGTGAATCTAGAATATGAAAAGGACTCTTCTCACTTCTTAAATTGCTATTTTTAGTTGTCATTGAACACTTTTAAGGTCAGTTAAACTCATTTAAAAAGTTATTGAACCACCCTTAAAAATGCCCAATGACAGTTAACTGCCATTGAAAGAGCCAAACTGTTATTAACTGTTGTTGAGGTATGTTTTTGAGCAATTTGTGAAGTGAGAAGAGTAGTTTTCCTAGAATATTGTCACATCATAATCATTTTAACTTCTCAAAAGTTGCTCTTTAAACACCTAACAATTGCTCACATGCAACTCAACCTCAAATTACCCAAAATAATTTCAACGGCAATTTACTACCGTTCATGAATCTTTTTGAACCGATTTTAAAAAGTGATTTAATCGATTTAAAAGTTCTGAACGACAATTAACTACTGTTTTATAGTAAACATTAGTTTATTACCGTTTAACAGATGTCTGTAAGCAATTGCTAGGTTGCTAAAGAGCGATCCTCTAAGCACTTCTCTCAGCAAGCCAAAGTAACCCATAAAATTATCCCTTAAAAAATTGTTGTCATAAAATTTTAAGAAGCAGTTAGAATTTGTAAATTTGTAGATATGTGTGTCTTATGTTGTATGCCTAAACTATTTCAAGTATTTCATCCTTAACTCTTTATGTTTTCTTACTGCTTACTCTGTGGTTTTTGGCGGTTTAATTGAGGATGGTTTCTTCTTCCACAATTTTTTTCTCAAAATGTAAAAAATTATTATTAGTGGAGAAATTCCATTGAAATCTCCCGAGTGCCATTGGTGTACGCCTCCAATGATGGCTACAAATTGTTTCCTAGCAAGCATGGTACCCTATTTTGCTTGTTAGCCCAAATCAAGCATGGTATCCTATTTTTCCACCTCTAATGGGATAATCGTGCATATGCTTCCTTATTGGTCCTAGTTTCAATTAGTGGCCGTTTTTCCTTTGTTGCTAACTTTATATAAGAATACTGTCTTTATGGAGGAGGGGTGCAGGAGTGGAGTTGTGAGGCCAATCATGTCTACGGCAAGGTTAATTGGTCTGCAGATAATTAAGTTGACAAATCTTGATGTCATCCAGCTGTGAGAAGCCTAGGCCAAGTAATATTATGCTATAAATAAGGATTGACTTATTGGAATGGATGTTATAATATAAGTCAAAAGGGTTATGGATCCGTTGGGATTAACTTGTTTTTAAGCTACGTAAATAAATAAGCTTTTATGTTAATTTATAAGTTCTCACTAACGAAAACTATATCTTCATACATTGTTTTTTTAAAAACTATCTTGACACGTTTATGAAAATACATTAAAGCTTCTTTATTTGAACAAGTTGTTTTACATAAGCTCAAAAATAAGTCAATCCAAACAGGCCCTATAACATATATATTCGCCCTAGGGCCAAGTAAGAGTTATTTATTAAATAAATTTGCTCAATATTTTTTTACAAGTTTATTTAGTAAAAAAAAAATCAAATTTTATGTTATCTAAATTTGGTCAAGACATTTTGAAACTTATATTTAATTTAAAAGAAATTTTAGAAACACTTACTCTTTTATCGGGTGAAACACATGTGAGTCTTACACTTTGAGACATATAATGAGAAGTGGTCACTCAGCCAAGAGGTTGTAGACATAAACTTGGACTTCATTAGGCCGATTTGGAGAGAAGGATGTGAAATAAATAGTAATAGTTTTAGTGGTCTAGTGAGGTTCAACCTATCAGAATGTATATTTTAATAGGATTTTTTTGCTTATAGAACCTTGCAATATGTGTTTATACTAAAATTTGAGCAATACATAGCTATATGAAGCAATTCTCGACAAAAAAAGTTGAAAATACATGAAGGAGGAAGTAAGTCCTCATAAAATCTTCATTCATTCGATATCTTCCTATGTCACGAGTAATTTTATTCTCCCTCATTCTCTTGCAGATGAGATAGACAAAATAATGAACTCTTTATGTTAGGGTTGCGCGATAACCCTCCAAATATGATTCCTTAAGTAATATTTTGGAGCTTCAATTGATCATAATTCTAGTTAAACTTGGTGTAGTATTTGGACGACGAGATTTTTGTTGAGAGATGGTTACAAGTGGAATAATGGCAGTGGCAGGGATGTATCAATGTGGAATGAAAATTGGTTGCTAATGACCCCAGTCATAAAAATATTCAATATCGTTATTGAGTCTTTTGAGTCCGTTACTCAATTTTTGTCTTTCACTTTAATGCTGGTTTTAGATTTATTTTGAATAAATAAGAAGTTTATGATTTTATCTTTTTGATTAACCTTATATTTTCTGTAGCTATCTATTTGGTTTAGCGCAGTATTCATTGGGTCCATTGACTTTAGTTGAAAAATATTGATGTATTGTGGAGATGGTTCCAAACGAGCAGCGAATGCTTTTAGTAATATTCTGGAAAATGTATCTAACTTTGGATTCATCATCATTAAGGATAGTAAGAATTGTTTTTCTTGTTTTTGCTTTATTTAATAATTCTATGGTCTAGTTAATTATGAGACATGCTAATGAGGTAGTTCACTCTTTAGCGTGGGTAACCAAATTATTATGTGTTGAAAGTGTCTTAAGATCAAGTTTTTTTCGCTCTTTTGGAACATGGTGTTTTGGATTACGTTACTTAGCTTGTCCCAAGGATCACTTATGGAATAGGGTGACTAGAATCACATTTTTTTTAATTGGAATCACGCACCTTCCCTGTAAAAATAGAAAACAGATCGCGCAACCGATAAAAGACCAAAAGGAGGGAACGCGTAGGTCTTGTTAGGATTTGAGTGTCTTTTGCCCGTCTTGATAGTAAATTGAAGAGTTGCTTCTCTTCCTCTCCCTCTCCCTCCAAGGAGTATGTCAATTTGGACCAACCTGTAAACAATCTCTTGGTGTTAATTCTCTACTTTCTATGTATGTTGTTCATTGGATTGATTGTTTGTCTGCTCATATACTCCAGATTTTTTCTTGAGTTGAATCATTATCTACTTAGAATTTGTAGCTTTATCGTCATTGTTATATTGTTACATGTTCCATTTTTCTTGTTGAAATCACAACAAATTGCATCACTTCCATTTATTTATCAATATTCTTGGTTGTACTCAACACATTATTATTAATAAAATGATTTTACTTCTTACCTTTGCCAAAACAAAAAATCTAAAAAGAATCATTTTAAATTTTTCAAGGTTAAGTCTTCCAAGCTTCAATCACCGGATTATTTTTTCTGTTTAATGCACAAGTGTTTTGATAATAACTCTCTTCAAGAGATTTGTTCTAAGGAGTTCTATATTAAAGTGAAGGTCATGCAATACCTTTTACTTAATATCAAAAGACGGTGCATAAAACGAAAAAGAGACTTAAAATATGTCAATTTCTAAAACTTGTTCTTTTTAGAGAAATGATACTTGCATAATTATTTTTGGACAACTTTTTCTTTTATTACATTCCTCCCTTTCTATTTCTCTATTGTTTTTGTCTTGTGAGAGAAGAAAAATATTATCTAAAAGTTGTTAAAAAATAGTTGTACAAATTTCATTAATCTTTTGTTTAATGAAAGAAGGTTGTAAAATGCAACTAAGTCTTCTTGTGATCATAACTATACAATCAACTGTATTAAATACAGACATAGATAAGATTTGGATAATATATGAGTTTGAGCTTAATTGTTTTCAATAGAATTATACTTTAACCACATAAAACCAAATTCATCGAATTTCTTAGACTCATACACTAGTTGGTTTAAATATATAATATTTGTTACCATCAAAATTTAGTGAGATGACATATCAATTGTATTGGTTCCATACAGACAGACACTAAAAAACAAAACATAAAAATCAAAAGATGGTATAATAATGCATAAATGATAAATTACATTAATAGTCATGGTCTCACATTAAGACAGTCAACCACTTAACTATTTTCAATTCTATATATATGGCACATTGTATAGGTAAAATTTAACTACATAGACATCATCATAAATAAAAAATCTAGTATATCAACTTCAATTATGCAATCATGCTAGATATACTTGAGTATACAACTACAAACTTGAGTATACAATTTTGAATTTCTAAGATATATATAATTTAAAAAATACAACTTCAACTGTAATCTTCCTAAGAAATCAACATATATTTTCCCTAGTAATTTTTCCCCCTCTTTGGTTGAGACTACTGAGGGTTGAAAAAGCTCACATTAACACCAGTATCAATAATAACATATATACTAGCTGTAACTAATATGACACTTAGAGCAACTCCAAATGTACCCAAGAACCAATTGAGATACCACATGAAACTATACTTCTTTGGTTTCTTTACTTTGAGCCACATAAAACATGGGTATGCCAATGTCACTGGCAATGCTATTCCTCCAATCAAACCAGCTAAGCTAGACAAAAATGGAATTGCAACTCCTATGAAGAAGCACAAAAACCCAAAGAAGACTCGGAAAATTACTCGGAGCCACCACGGGCACGGCTTCTTCCATCTAGTGGTGTATACTGATTCCATGTCATCGAAAGCCGGCATGCCATATATTTGAAATGAACACAAACCATTTACTACTACGAAAAAGCTGGTCATCCCAAGTACAAATTTTGATACGTCTTGAGAATGAAATTGGTATAGGGCCGTGAGCATTCCTCCGTTTGCAGGAATCTATACATTTCAAGTCAATGGTCTGTGATTAGTTGACGGTGTAAATTTATACTAAAAATGTATCAAACCAAAATTCAAATTAAACAATATGGTACTAGTATACCATAAGACAAGTCATAATATAATTAATTCGTCGGCTAATTTTACTCTCTTTAGTTGTAAGTAATTAGATGTAACATACCAATTGGCCATAAGCCCAATAGCCACCAATAGCTAAGGGAAATAAGCAGGCAGCAATGAGTGTGTAAGAAGCCTTCACTCCTTTCCACATGGGCACATGTGATGGATGCTTCTCACTTGAAGGCATAGTAGCCTGCAACAAAATTAGAAAATCATAAGATGACAAATTACTTGAAGAATACGTTGATTGATTATTTAACAAGAAATAAGTTACATTTAATCAAATATCTAAAATTTAGCTCAGTTTATTGAAAAAATAGAGATTTAGATTGTACTACAAATCTTTTTTGTCATCATAAATTTATGTAAGTTGGAATAGTAAATATAAAGTTACTACTACTCAATCAAAATCTACTTATTGAATGAAGTTGACTATACTCAATATTCAATACTTATCCTATCTTTTTTCCTTCTATTCTGAACTTAACATGGTGGACTAATAATCAATCAATTAAATATAAAAGGAGAAAGTCGTCCAATAACTCTAAATTGTGTGCTTGACCCAGCACATCTATTGAAGTTTTCAACAACTTTGAAAGCAGTATTTTTTGTCAATTGTCAACAAAACAAAGTAGTAACTATCTCATATTCTCATTACTTCAAAGTCAAAAGAGGAAACTGCAAAAAAAAACTTTAAATTGGCTTGCTAACGAAACAATGACCACTCATGACAAGTACCCAATAAATATATCAACAAAAAAATTGTTAAGTCAAATAATTTCATTTCTCATTAATTTCAAAAAATTTAATTAGGTAAGAGGAATTAAAAATTATGTCACACACCTGAATTTCAAGAATGAGATTGTGACCCCTAAAGGCAAAAGCAATGATACCAAGGGCATTAAGCACACTAAAAGCATTTTCAACCTTGTTTTCACCCTTCACAGGATTATAGTTCACCCCTGGTAGGGCACCCTGTGCCACAGAGGTAATCCAAATGGAGGTACAATACCCTACAGCAGTGACTGCTCCAATGAGAGAAATTCCAGCAATGGAATTCAAATTTGGTAACTGAGATAGGACCACAGCTGCACATGTAAAGACCAAGTACCATTCAACAGTGGTCATAGGTTTAGGATTGCAATGGTCTCCACATACAACTTGATAGAATGTTCTTGCAGTTGATCCTCCTATGATGATCAATGTAGTACATGTTCCTGCTGATAGGTACAATATTGGAAACAGTGCTAGTAATTTCCCAAGTTTCTCACCTGCAATATACCATTCCAATACTTCATCAATTGGGCAAAATTTTTTTTCACATCATTATGTTACACTTATGATCCATTAAGATTAATGTCTTAAACATTTATGTTAAATTAAGGTGACATATAAAATGTTTTTTTGAAGAGTTTACTTCAGAATTATATGATATAAACTTATAATCCAACCATCAGTCTTATGAAATATGTGTAAGATAAAACGTTATTGAGCGATATAACGTTATCTATGATGCAAGTAAAATAAAGTGGAGAAAGAAATTATACCGAAAGTGGCAAAGCAGAGCTGAAGGTATCGACTGTAGCGAATACCGTTCTCGACGGATTCATGAAGATGGACGAGCAACCATAAGGTGTAAAGTTGCCATATGAATGCTATTGTCAAGCTTAATATTCCCCATGTCCTGCAACCATCAATAGCAAATTTGTTTGTTAACTAAAGTTTGTTATAGGTACAACAAAGTTAATCAGGGGTAAAATACACTTGACACTTTTGAGATAATATAAAATTAATCTCTCAATGTATTTTCATAAGTTTGTTATATTTTGAAATATATTGTATCAAAAGGATTATTTTGTCACTACGTGTATTCAATGTTAGAGGAGTGACAAAACTAAAAGGGTAAATATATAAAATTGGGACCAAATTATTATGTATTTAAATAACTCCAAGGAGTTGCCTAATAAACTATGACATATCTTGTATCTAATATAAGAACTAGTCTCATCTCATCCACTTACCCTATATTCCATTTCACAAAAATAAAAAACTATTACATGTATATTAACCTAATTTCCTTCTAAAAAAATAATAATTAAAATTAGCATATAGAACTATGAATCACTTTTTTACAATAAGAATAGAACAATGAATCTTGAACATCCAAGTTAACATAATTGATGTTTTTAAAACACTTTTTGATTTATTTATTAAAAAACAAAAATACTTTTTGAACTTAAACAAGGAATTAAACTAAGATGAAAAGAGGAATGAATGGAGAAATTAAACTATATGAAACTTACCAACCAAGAATAGTGAATGCAACAGGAAGAACAAGAGCTTGAATACCAATCCCAGAACAAAGAGTATGAAAAGCAGCATAATATTTGTTACCATTCCTTGACTCAGTAATTGGAAGCCAAGCATCTTGAGGATCAAGCTTAGTTAATCTCAAAGCTTTCCTCATAGGACTTCCTAAAGGGGTAATAAACCTTGGTGTCAAAGACATTCTTGGTGTTCTAGGAGTCTTTGGAGTCTTACTCTTAGGATGTGGTGCATCTCCATTCTCTGATTGAAGAAGTGGTGATCTTGTGAGAGATGGTGAATGAAGCTGAGAAGGTGGACATGACACTGGTGGTGATGCAACCCTAGGTGTTCCCATCAATGAATTTCCTGTTCTAGGTGTTATTGGTGCTGACCATATTTCCTTAGCTTCACCCATGTTTCACTAATTGTTGTTAGACAATTTTTGCACCTTAATATTGTGTTATGTTGTTTCCTCCTTTGTGTTTCATTTTCTTTCAAATATTTGATGTGTATATATAGATAGATGTGTGTGAAATAATAATGCACAATATTAAAAGAAAGGGACTCATGAAATTTCTACATTACTTTTTTGACAAATTGTTGAATATAAAACTCTTTCATGTGTAAAAGCCATCATAATGCATATATATAAAACTAATATTTTTGATTTTAGTGAAAATTAGTTTAATAATGAAATGATGGTCAATCCGGTAAATGTGCATATTGCAAACTTGGTTGTACTGTGTAGAGACGTATAGGAGACTTTATGTGACCGGGGCTTAATGAAAAATATCTATCTAGGTTGGTGGATGATTTTTCTGTATTATTAAATTAATTAGGCATAGTTGGCGGTTAACTGTTAATTTATTTTTTAAATTATTGTGACCATTGAGTTGGACCGTTATCATATCAATTGGCAGCCAATCTGTGCTAATTGTGAGAAATAATAATTGCTCCTATTTTAAGACTTCACAAGCATATAGTCATACTTTAAGAATTCAATATGATGCGATAAGGAATTTAAGAATTAAAGCATTATCAGCATACCATTTTAGAATAATATTTTGCAAAGTCTTAGTTTAAGAATTTTGGTACGGCATATAGTCATTAACATTAGTGCATGTTGTTATTTTCTTTGGTCATAGAAATGGGTCCTCCTTCCTATATGTAACTTTATACTTTATTGTATATTTCATACATGACGAAGCAGTACTTGTTGCCGGTCAACAAAATGCACCTCATGGGAAATGTGAGTTTCAAGTCTCAACAACCAATATATGTACCATGGGTTGGTCTTGGTGGCTAGTTTTGTTTTTATATGAAATACTAGTATAAGCAAAAGAAGAGGCAAAATAATGAACAGAAAAACATGGGAAGTTATAATCAAAATCCGAATTATATACTCTAAATTCAAAATATATATCTCTATGTTAATTCTGTCAAGTGTCTTGCATCATTAATTTGTTACACTACCTCAAAAAATGATGCAAGGCACTTGACAGAATTAACATAGAGATATATATTTTGAATTTAGGGTATATAATTCGGATTTTGATTATAACTTCCCCATGTTTTTCTGTTCATTATTTGGCTTACATCATTTTTTGTGTGTGTCGGTCATAGATTTCATGTATTAATTAAAATTTGGCTTAAGTTTCTGTAAATTGTCACCTAAATTATTACTAGGTGCCATTGTGTTGGTCGTGAAATACATGTAACATTCTTGCATGGTGTGTGGTGAAATTTAGTCAAAGAAAGAAGAATATGCTTTAGACAACAAGTACATGCAGGACAATGAACAAATTAGAGGTCTCCTAAAAAAAGACAACGAACATATTAGAGGTGTTATCTTTAGCATGAAAACAAAGAATAATTTAGGGATAATAGTAATTGCACGGATGCTGGAAATCCAACGTGACAGAATTTTATTTTATATTTTTGGTGGCCTAATGTGACAGACTGTTTAGATATGATGAATAATTAACAATTAATTTTTGTTAATGAACATTGTTGATTCTCGTTTTTTCTTCTTCTACTAACTGTTTTTTTCTTTTTTTTCTTTTCAGGATTAAGACCCGAACTATGATCGGGTCCTAACTCTTGATACATTTAGCGTTTAACATGCTTTTTTTAATTGCATTTTATACAATCTAATTTAGGTTTTTTAGTTATGGTTGAACACCCTCGTAATCCAAATTCAAACAATGTTGAAACTTCCATTGTTGTGAAACCAAATATTGTTGTTGTTTTCGTTGATGTAAAACCAATTGATGTTGATGTTTCCGTTGATTTGAAATTAAATGTTGATTCTAAAGAGAACATTGTTAAGCATTATGTTAATAAACTTGCTGACAATGAAGTTGATACAATGAATTATTTTTTCACTAATGTAAAATATAAATTTAGAGATGATTTGATTAATTGGGGTCGTCATTGAACATCAATGATAAAATTTACCTTAATTATTGACAAATACCATCATGGTGGTGGATAGAGACTGCCAAAGTTAGTCTTGAGTTGTGAAAGGAGTGGTGTGAACAAAGGAACCAAAAAGAAAGTGAAGTGAGAGGGCACATGGTCAAGGATAGTGAATGTCCATTTAGGTTGTGTGGTTATTGAATGGTCACCGAATATGGTTAATGGAGTGCACAACTATCAGATAGAGTCAAAGTTAAAAGTTCACATTCTTGTTGGTAGATTAAATGAGAAGAGAAGGAGTTTGTTGTTGACATGACAACGAATATGGTTAAGCCAAAGAATACCCTAATGACATTGAAAGATAAAAGAAAAGATAATGTAATAGTTATAAAAACAAGTTTACAACGCAAGCCAAAAGTACAAAAAAGTCCATAAGTGATGAAAGTTTATAAATGCAATATTTGTTGAAATGTTTGGATGATCGCAGGTATGTTTACAAAGTTTAGAACTGTCGGTGAGTCTACAACTGTTCAGGATATTTTTTGGGCTCATTCTGAATCTGTTTTCATAATGTTTTGTTGGTGAGTTCCACCTATAAAACCAATCACTATAAAATTCCATTGTTTAGGATAGTTTGGGTCACCTCAACACAATTGATATATTATGTTGGTTTTACTTTTCTGATGTCTCAAAAAGAGGATAATTTCACTTGGACACTACAAACGTGCCTTGATCTTTTGAAGTCTAAAGATAATATGCCAAAGGTGATTGTGACCAGTAGAGATACCACACTGATTAATGTTGTTGCAAAGTATTCCTTAAATCTACCATTTTACTGTGTCGATTTCATATTTCAAAAAACGTGTGAGAGCAAGATGCATGATAAGCTGCAAAATCAAATCTATGGATGCCAAAATTGTGAATGTCAAAAAGAAAGATTCCTAAAACGTGGATGGCGAAGAGAAGGATACAAAAGAGTTGAAGTCCATGAAGTTAGTTAAGAACATCATGAAAGTGTGGGAAAATATGGTTGAATCCTCTTTGAAGGAAACATTTGTCGAACCCATTGTGCAATTCCGAGAGGTGTGTAGAAACTTCTCAAAGTTCCTCAACTATGTTGGAAATAACATATTAAATCCATTGAAGAGAAAGATTGTAAGGACATGGACAAACCATGTCTTACATCTTGACAAAACAACCACTAACACAATTGCATCTACTCATGAAAGGTTGAAAACATATTCGAAGGATACTAAGGGAGATTTTGTCAAAGTTTAGGAGGCAATGAACAAAATGTTATAATTGTAGTTTATTGAGATACATGCATCTTTTGGGAGGAGTGGTACTATTTTGGAACATAAATACTGAGACAAATTATTGTACTCGAATTTGGCCATTAAAGTTTCTAGAGTTCTGTTGAACTTTATTTATCATTAAACATATCAGTTAGTAGAATGTGGTATGAACATCTTATGCTTATTATCAAGAGATTGTTAAGGATGAGTATGATGTATGCTCCATGTTTTCCACAATGGTTATTGAAGTTAGAGTGTTATATTTGTGGTTTTTTTTCTTCATATTGTAAGTGTTTAAAACGTCAATAGAGTTTTATTTAGGTTTCTTAAATTGTGTTTGTCATTTTTGTTTATGTTGTCAATTCACGTCACTTTTGTGGTATGAACATCTTATGCTTATTATCAAGAGATTGTTAAGGATGATTATGATGTATGCTCCATGTTTTCCACAATGGTTATTGTAGTTGGAGTGTTATATTTGTGGGTTTTTTCATATTGTAAGTGTCTAAAACGTCAATAGAGTTTTATTTAGGTTTCTTAAATTGTGTTTATCATTTTTGTTTATGTTGTCAATTCACGTCACTTTTGTTAATGTGGTATGAACATCTTATGCTTATTATCAAGAGATTGTTAAGGATGATTATGATGTATGCTCCATGTTTTCCACAATGGTTATTGAAGTTGGAGTGTTATATTTGTGGGTTTTTTCATATTGTAAGTGTCTAAAACGTCAATAGAGTTTTATTTAGGTTTCTTAAATTGTGTTTGTCATTTTTGTTTATGTTGTCAATTCACGTCACTTTTGTTCGATCGTTATTTCTCTAATTATGTTGAATTATTGTTGGTGAATTATAAGTATGGTTGTATTGTTGTTGAATTATCAGTGATAGATGTCAATTGTTGTTGAAAATATGAGTGGTTGTTGAATTATACTGTTGAAATTTTGAGTTATGTCTGTTATTGAAAATACTCTCTGATTTTGATGCAGTAATCGATCGGGTCCTAACTAATGGTCTATTATGTTTGTTACTTCCGATCCAATTGTAACTAAACCTGAGGGTTGTTCGAATCCCAACTACCAGAATAAAGCAATTATGAGTTAGGAATTAAATGTGGCACTTTTGGAATTTCAAGGGGTTTGTGAGCAATCCAAGGGGCATATTGAGTAGTTTTCTCATATTTATATAATCCACCCCACCTTTTAAATCGAGCAAAATAGACTATTCCATCGGGCCAGACACATTAATAGCTATAGGTTACACCACCTTTTTTAAAAAAAAAAATAAAATTCTAGGATGCACCCTTTGAGAATTTCTTTTCTCGTTCTCCTTGCTTCTCATGCGTCATATTTTTAAAGTGCAAAAAATTCTAAGCATAGGAGGTGTTTGGATTATAAACTCATTCTAAATTATAAAGTTTGATGACATTTTTGGAAATTTGAAGGGTGCACGAGAAGCAAAGAGTATGAAAAAAGAATTGATCCCATTATACATATGTCATCAAAAACACAATTTTATTTTTCAATTTTGTCAGTTTTGAAGACATGTTTCATTGAAATAAAAGATTTGTTGGAAAAGAAAATCAATTCTATTCGAAGGTGGGTAAAGTAGAAAGACTTGTTTATAGTTTGAACCACCTAACATGAGTTTTTATGTTACTAACTGTATCAGAGAAAGTAAAACGTTGAATTACATATTTTTTAACTTATGTTGAAAAAGTTTGTTACTAACCGCATCTTTTACTTGGGTCTTTATTCTCATTTTTGAAGAGAAGACAAAAGTATGAGTCAAGATCTTCTCCATTTCTTTCCCTCTCCATTTTCTCCATTTAGAGACATAAAGACACATAAAATTTAAAAAATAATTAATGATGGTGGGACTCATTTAATGATAGGACCCACCACCTATTTTTTGTGTCTATGTCTCTCCAAATTGCATCTTCCATTTACTTTTATAAATGGAGAGGATCTTAACTCCAAAAGTATGAGACCCATCATTTATTCTTCTCTCTTCTCAATTTCTCTTCTTTTCAAACAAGAGAAATCTCAAACTTCTCTTCTCTTTCTCTCTTTTCTATCTCTCTCTCCTCCTTTTCTCTCAAACCAAATAAAGGCTAAATGAAGCTATGATGGGCTAAAATTCCAATGATGTCAAATTACATCTAATCTAATATTACAAAATTCAGTCAATCCATGACTATAATTTGAATGTATTTAAAATGCAAAAGAAATTTTTACAGTGTTTAAAAAAGATTACACTATTTCGTCAAAAATAAAAAAGATTACACTATTTAAACACGACGTAATATAAAAATATTGAAATGGTAAATTTGATTTGATGTATGTGTAAATGTAATGCATGAAAATTAAAAAGTTATTGTAATCTAGCACACTATTATTAGTCAAATTAAGCTATTCCTGATGCAGTAAAAGTATATAATTAAATTTTATTTTTTTGACGTTTTGTATGAATGATTGATCAATTATTAGTAAAAATACGTCAAAAAAAGTAAAATATTAGTAAATTCATAAGGCCAGTTATAGTGTAGAAGTAATTGGGTCAAGCCCAAAATGATACCTTCGATGGATTAGACATTCAATCGCGAGAAATTCTATTTCCGCCTCCATAATGCTCAAAATCACTAGAATGTAGCTTTTGATAGGATTTTAGGGTAAAAATTATGCTATCAAACTATAGCTTCTGATTAGTGAGGGACTTTTCAGCAATACGAGGGAGGGTAGAGCCTCACTATTCAATCACTTCAGCCTTGGACAATCAAAAGAAGAAAAAAAACTCTCATCTCAGCATATGAAAAAACAAAGATATTAATTCATTTTAAGTCGATTATCATATGTAGACACCCAGCCACCCATTTAGCATCTGATCAGGCCCTACATGGCCCCGCATGATGTATAACTAATGATAAGAGAGAGTTGACATTCGATAAGACTCGACTGCTTGAGTATCATGTATAATATCTAAATGATGTCTATAAACATTTTCTTTTGAATATCAGTATATAGACACTCAACCACCATATGTAGACACCCGACCACCCATTTAGCATCTGATCCGACCCTACATGGCCACACATGATGTATAACCAATGATAAGAGAGAATTGACATTCAATAAGACTCGATTGCATGAATATCATGTACAATATTTAAAAGGTGTCTATCAACATTTTCTTTTGAATATCATTACATAGACACTCAATCATCTATTTAATGCCCTGACCGGAATGATGACCAATGTTAAAGATGAATGATATTTATACAACCAATTTTAAACAACTTTGACAACCTTTTTTACTCTTTTTTGATTGGACAATGACAATAGAGAGAGAGAAAGAGGGAGCTAGAAAATGAAAATACAATAAGAGCGTGAGAGTGAATTGTCTCAAAAGTTATTAAAAAATGGTTGTTCAAATATCATTTCTCAATGTTAAAAAGGATTGACATGCAATACCAAATGTAGTACAAAATATAAAGGGCGTATACCAATTTTTCTTCTTCTCTTGTTTAAGACCGTTTCAAAAAAAAAAAAGACCGTTCACACACACACACAAAATCCCATATTCATATTCATTAAATGCATAAGTCTTTTTGTGCCACCGCTTCCCAACTTCACTATTTATAATTTTAGTTACGTTATTCCTAGGTGGTAGTTGAAAACATTGTTTGCAGTTAACTGACGAGATACATATAGAAGAACATAGTCACACAGTCATGTCAAATTCTAGCAAACTACTCTTCTTTCTTACCAACTACTTGACACTTGCTACAATAACCATCATAGTTATCTCAATAAATTTATGATGAAAACTCTCATACTCTACAAGTTAGTTGGGCAATGGGCATGACATTCAATAATCAGTCATTTAAAAGCACGTAAATTTTCTTAACCACCTTAATAATCAATCAATCATTTAAACTCAGAAAAGATGATTTTATTTATGGGTCATATTAACCGATGTCGCGGGTACTAGTTAAGGAACCCCAAAAAAGAACATTTTAAATTAAAAGTAATATTTTTTAACTTTTAATGAATTGATTGCATAAATTTCAACGTGATGTTATTATATTTGTTTCCTTAATCAATGCTTCCAAAAAATTCTTAAAATTTAAGGAGTAGAATTGTTAAGCTAAAACTGACTCAACAATTCACACATACAGTTGTGAATATTGTAACTACAATAAGTATGATACAATTCCCTGAATTACACGGATATGACCTCATTGGAATTAAATTCTAAACTATTATATTCAACCTTAGGGAGAAAGAATATTAAGAAAAGACACACGAGTATTAATAAGGTGCTTAAACAAACAATCCAATCCATTTTCAAACCCTTCAATGACAACCACAATAGCTTCAATCTCTTTATGTACACATTGAATCTTCTCAACCTCATCAAAATCTATGCTTGTGTTATCAATAACCATTAATCTACAAAGTGCCAAATCCACTTTTTCCAATTCATTAATATTTTCCTCTTGATAATTGCAATCAAACACACCTTTCCTCATGAGTACTCTTGAAACAAATTTCCACTTGTTAACCTTAGACTTGAAAATTGGTGAAGCAAGAAATTCCACTAGTGATTGAAAAATAGAGCTTGTGATCAAACTTACCTCTCTAAAAACTCTCACAATTGAAGAAATGTGTTGATTAACATCTAAAGGAAAACACCCACCAAATGATTCATCTATTTGCTTCAATAAAAACAAAGATTTTGTGCATGATTTCTTCATGCTTCTTCTTAAACTCCAATATGAAGATACATAACTTTCAATTACACATTCTCCAAATTTTCTCCTTCTAAGTGCTGATTGAAGTTCTTGAAAATTTCCTTTCATCAACATGATAACATCTCTAGTTTCTCCTAATATGTCTAAAAATCTAACCGGGCATTCTACTAACTCATCAACCCATTTCTCATTTTTGTGAGAAAATAATGCGTGTTGGGTTATTGCCAATTTCAAAACATCTTCCATGCACTTGTAAACGTTTACAAGGACATATAGACCAAAGCAAATTGTTTCAACTTTTGAGGAAGATGATGATGATAACATTGCCTCATATGATTTAAACTTGTTTAGCTCCTCTTGAATTCCAATTGTGCTTGGATGTGATCTTGTTGGTAAGCTAATAGATCTAATACCATAACGACAAGATTTATTTGGTGTAAGGGTAGCCATAGTTGCCCTTTTCGTCATAGTAATAAAGGGTTTATGCCTATATGTATACTAATAAAGTGTTTCTTGATCTTATAGTCATGTGTGTAGAAAGGAATTGGACTAAGGAGAGAACACTATTATAAGTAAGTATCCTTTATATTATGATGCCAAATGGATTGTATATATAACATGCTAAGAATGATTATGCCCTATCAACCATCAACATCAATATTGAAAAAAAGATATCATATACAACTTTGACATGTAAATATTAATATTAATTTAAAAAAATAAAAATAATTGAATGTAATTACATGTATCGTAGTAACAGGCACCAACGGGTATTAAATATTGATGACGACTTCAATATCAAATATTAGTGCTATAGATTTATCGTGACTTTTCTATGTTTTTGTCAATTGTCACGTCCTCCACCAGCAATACAATTAACTACTCATGTTTTAATTGGAAAGTTGGAAGTTAAACTCTATTCATGTTACATATGTTGCAAAGTGAACCTCACTAAATGGATTTTTCATGTCACTGTCTATAAAATCTCGAAGTCTTAAATGAACTTTATCAACTGTTTATGGTACCTTTTGAATTGTTTCATTCACGAAGGTCGGTTAATTATTAAAACTTGTCTTTGCAAAATTTTGTGGACTTGCATTGACCTATAGGATTCAAGATATGGAAAATCATAGAGGAAATATTCGTGAGATATTTTTTGTCATCTTGTTTTGGAATTTGTGGTTAGAAAATGAGAAAGAATATATTGTACTTTTGTACTGCACAAATGAAACGTCGGTACATTGTCCTTTTGAGGATTGTTACCTGTTACCGTGAGTACGAGTGATTCAGAAAATAATAAGGGTAAATAAAAATTTAATTTGAATAGATTTCAATATAATAAATAAAAAATAACGAAAATAAAGCTACTAAAATAACATGTAAAATTATGCCAGTAAAATAGATGATAAGAAACATTTTATTTATTTATTTATAGAAAATGATATTCATTCATTCAAATTGATAAAGTACATCACATCAAATACAAACATCGTTAAAAACGTAAATGATGAATCTGCGAACAAACTCACACCACAAAAGTTAATAGCATACAACAACAAAATGCCTACAAATAATATGATAAAATCTAAGTCACCGAAATTATCATGCTTTCGATTCTACAATGTTGACGCTCAAATCATTGATTGAACTTGTAATTGACTGACGTCGATCTTTCAATAAGAACTAAATGAACACCGCGACAAGACGCGAAATCAAACACCACACAAGACGACTAACAACACAACACCGCGATTAGACGACGAAACCACAAAAACACATAAGGAAAAACTTGATATCTGTGAAAACCACTTATTTAGATTGAAAGAAAAGAGGAAAAAAAGATGTAGAGAGGTGATTTTTGGTCAAAAAACGACCTAAAGCCACCCCTCGTGGACCAATGAAAGAGAAAGAAAGTTTAAAGAGAAGTTAGAGTTAGATGATAAGAATCATATTGAACAAATCCTTAAAAAAAAAATATTGAACATATATATTTATTATTCTAAGAATTTTAAAGTAGTAAAGTTTGACCTTGGATTGATACTTCTAATACGCTACCCAATCTCCCAATGGTGCAGATCTGCCGGCCCCCATAACAATTTTCTTTTTTAAATTTGGAATCTAGACAAGATGTGTCCTAAAATCATTAACTAAGGAACATAGAATTACATTAAATACTTCTAAATATTTTAAAAATAAATATTAATTGATTATTTTTCTAGTTACTGTGGTAATGATTTTATTTTTGTTATTAAAGAGTGAGTATGACATTGGTGTCAAAAAAAGAGTATGAATCCTTCTTTATATAAAAAAAGTATGACTTTGGTTAAAGTTGGAGTGCTAATGTATCCAAAAAAAAATCGGCGACCAATATTTGATGCGTCGAGAAAAATACATAGCAATTATAAAAATAAAGTGATCATCCAATTCGACACAAATTTAACCTACGTTTGGAGGAGAGAGTTATATTCAATCCATTATCAAAAGTGTTTCTTTTAAAGAGATACAAGAGTTGCAAGCACTTAACCTTAAACTATAGGGTAAGATTAATGGTGACTTCTTTGATTAAGATCAATGGTGATTAGAGGACAGAGGTTATGGCTAAGATTAATGGTGACTTCTTTGATATATGCTTCATGCTTCAAGAATTCATGTTCTAAAATTTCTTGTACTATTTTGGGATGCTTATGGACTCTGTAGCCCATTGGAAAAGCCATCAAATTTAGGGTTGGTTCAAATTTATTTTTCATGTTCTAAAATCTGAGTTTCCTTATCTTTGAATTGTTGTGCATTGACAATGCACATTAGAATTGTTATTGAACTACTATTTGAACCTTGCGAAGTCATTTTGACCAAACAGGGATAAAAAATGGAGGGCAAGTTGATGAATTCATTATGATGCAGAGAAGATCGCAGGTGTGAACTTAGCTTCTGGTTTTGTATAGGAATTTTGGAGACACTCAAATTTTTTTAATGTATTTACAAAATCAACTTTAAACATGATTTATAATTTTTATTTGAAACGGCAAATTCTATTAGAACAACTCACTCAAAGCAGAATGCATACCGGAGATTAAGCTCAAACATACAACAACACTACATAAAGCAGGAAGATTAAAAGAACACAACCTAATAAAAATACTCTTATATACACCAAAACTCAAGGCCACTCACACATACCTGCTAAAACCACTGAAACATGCATGAAACAGAAGCTAAGTTGACTAGCACTAGCAGATCACAAAATCAAGCCTCATCACAGAGCAACACCATTTCGACTCGATCAAAGAAAATGACAAAAGCAACCAAAATGTAGAGAGACAAAAGTAATTCACAATGACTGTCCACTTCTCCATGAAATCAGTTATGCTTGATGAATCACATACACCATCGTGTAAAAGTAATTAGATTGACTCATAATCAGAGTCTACACATTTTTTCTGGAACCTTTTTCATTAAATGCCACAAACACCACCGATGGTGAGCTTTCAAGAAGACAACTTCAATTGCATTCTTCATTGCTCTATCTTGGACAGTAATTATGGCATTTGGTGCACACTCATGCATACATTCTAACCATGTTGTGAATGAAAAAGAAAAGATTTTAGTATCCTCATTCAACAATAGGGCACAACCTAACTAAACTAATTGACCATGATTTACTACTCCAACAAAAGGGGGCAAAAGGCATGTCATGTTTATTTGTTAAATAAGTGGTGTCAAAAAAGTTATGAATTCACCAAAATACTCATGAGCTGCCCTACATCTTGCATTTGTCCAAAATACATTTCACAAATGACTTTTGTCATCTACATCCATTACATAATAAAATTGACTATTTCCCTTTTGCATTTTAACAAAATAGTTTTGAATAGCTTCAACATCTATTGTGTCAAGCCGATGTCGTCTTACTTTGTCTATATAATTTCTACAATCTTTTTCTCCAAATGTAAGTTTATCATATCCATTCGCTTCAACAACAATTGCCAAAAAATGTATGCTTACATTAACCGCAACTTAATCATTAAGCTCTAACCTCCTTTTTATACAAGGGTTAGAATTCTTGTTGCATCTAAAATATCTTGATTTGGTTGGGCTTAATTCATGATTATGCTTGATAGCAACTCTTGAAATTGTAATCTTTCTATCTAAAGACATACACATTTACTCTAGCCTTACATTATGCTTTTGTGATAGGATTTGGGTTAGAGCTTAACGATCAAGCTGGAATTAAGTTAGTAAACATTTTTTTATCTATAGTTGTTGAAGCAAATGCGTATGATAATCTTAATTTAGAGAAAAAGATTGCAGAAACTATATAGATAAAGTAAGGCGACATCAACTTGGGATATGAGATGTTGAAGATATTCAAAACTATTTTGTTAGAATGCAAAAAACCAATAGTCAGTTTTATTATGTAATAGATGTGGATGGTAAATGTCAATAGCGAAATGTATGTTTGGCCGATGTGAGATGTAATGCTAGTTATGAATATTTCGGTTAAGTCATAACCTTTAACTTGTTTAACAAACAAATATGACATACAATTTGCTCCTTTTGTTAAACTAAATCATCATGTCAATCTGTTTTGTTTTGTTTTATTGGGTTGCACTTTTTATCACATGAGGATACTAAAACTTTGTAGTGATTATTCACAATATGAGAACGTATAGTGAACATGCACCAAATGCCATAATCACCAACCCTTGTAGATCAATGAAAAAATGGGCAGTGGTTGCAGGTTGCGGCATCTAATGAAAAAGGTTCCAGAAAAGTTGGATAGACACTTTGATTATGAGTCTATCAAAACACTTTTGCATGGTGCTAGCTTTTTATGATGATGCATCAAACTTACCTTCATAAAAAATAAGAAACAAATAAAATAAAACTAGATACTTCAAAGTTCAAACCCTATCAACCATCTTCACTTCAAAAGAATAAGATTAAAAGAATAAGACTAATCGAGAAGGAAGAAGAATACCTCATTCAACCATTATCTTATGCACTCACCGCAAGTATGACCTCACGCCGTCTAATTCCTGCCGCCCCCATCCCTTTTTGTCTTACGTATTGTAGCTTGTAGTATTAGGGTTTCTTTTCTTTTTCTTTTTCTTCCGTTAATTAGTTTATTATTTATCATTTTTAAAACATATTCAGCTTTGGGCTCTGGGCTTTTAAACTTTTTTTTTTTTTTTTAATTCTGCTCTTTACCCAACACATTTTGCTCATTTTCAACTGAAATCTCAAAAATACTTCCGTGTGAGTTAATTCACGCTAGTGTTTTAACATGTAAAATAATAAAAGAGCAGAATTCAACCTTCCTGTGGTAAAACTAAAAAGAAAACCAGCCTTTATGAGACAACTTATATGAGGGAATTCGATGTGATAACCTATAGAGTTGATTTTGTAGGATACATGTGTTGTTCTCTTCATTCTTTTGAGTTTTCAAACAGACTTGCAAATTTTTACACTAAGTAAATTCCAACATCATGATGATACCAAGAGAATGTAATGTGTCACTTTATTCGAATTTATTTATTCAATACCCAACTTTTATTAATTCGAATTCACGATGGGTTTAATTAGTCTTTATTCGAATTTTTTTATTTAATACACAACTTTTATTCGAATTCACGTTGAGTTTAATTAGTCTTTATTCGAATTTATTTGTTTAATACGTAACTTTTATTCGAATTCACGTTGGGTTTAATTAGTCTTTATTCAAATTTATTTATTTAATACGCAACTTTTATTCGAACTCACGTTGGGTTTAACTGGTCTTTATTCAAATTTATTTATTTCATACACAACTTTTATTCGAATTCACGCGGGTTTAATTAGTTTTTATTCGAATTTATTTATTCAATACACAACTTGTATTCGAATTCACGCTGGGTTTAATTAGTCTTTATTCGAATTTATTTATTTCATACGCAACTTTTATTCAAATTCACTTTATTCAATACACAATCATAAAATAAATGAAAATATAAACAAAAATAATATACATAAAATTTCATTTTATTAATATAATTGATACATTTACAATGGGGTAAAACTAAATTTGAGGTAAAAATAAAACCACAAGAAAACTAGCCTTCATGCGGTAAAACTAAAAAGAAAACTAGCGTTCCTGGGGGAAAACTAAATCTCCCCAAGAAGGTTGTCAATCTTGTTGGGGGTAAAACTAAATCTGCTTCTTTTTACCCCAAGAAGGCTGCTCACCAATTGTCTTGGTAAGGTATGTTTCTTGTCTCAAGTTCAAAGCAACCTCTTGAAATTTTCAAAGATGTCTCTTTCTATGAAAGCCCAATGATGGAAAAACAACATTGTTGTTGTAGAAGGAAGAGTAGGAGAGTGAGGAGGAGAGAATGTGAGGTGATGGTGTGAGAAATGGTGAAAGTTGGAAGGGTATTTATAGGGGGTATAGAGTAACATAGGTTTTAACTACACTTAATGAGGTCAAAAAACGTGTAAAAACTTATAAAAAAACGTGTAAAATCAATTAAAATACATTGACCACTGTCCGAAAAAACGTGTTCTTTGTTTATGAACAACCGGTCAACATGCGTGAGTTAATTCACGCCATCGCCCAAAGGTGCGTGAGTTAACTCATGCAGGGGCATTATAGTCATTTCAGTTGGGAACGAGCAATTTCTGCTGGGTAAAGAGCAGAATTCTTTTTGTTTTATGGACAAAGCCCCGCTTTAAAATGGTAATTGCTTTACAGGTCCCTCTCATTGCTCAAAAGCCACAAAATTATCGGATCAAGAATTTCGATTGTACAAAATTTATTAGGAAGTACGACCCGATCGTTGTTTTTTAGATTCAACTTATTTTCGAGATTGAGCAATTTGAGAAGCCTATAATACAATTATCTCTCACTATTCTCTCGTTATAATTTGGGTTTAATCTTTTTCACTACTTCTCTTATTGAAATTTGGGTTTAACCCTTTTTACAACAAAAGATATAAAATCTTACTCCAATTTTTTTATTATTATTATTTGGATGAAAATCTCTTAAATCATTGAGTTTTAAGAACACAAGTTTTTTATTTTTTAATCTTTCAGAACGCAAGTGTTTTTTGTTACTCTTAGAACACAAGTTGTGACAACTTGATAGTTCTACAAGTTCTTAAAGATGCATCAAGTTCACTGAAAAGGTTTCTTAAAGATGCTTCCACACACTTCAATTCATTGAAATTCTCCATGTTCTCTTCACATATTACCCTCTTATGCATCAAGTTCAACCATTTGGTTGCCTTTGACTTTGATGAAGATCCAACCAAGAAAGACAAAACAGATTGAAAGATAGACAAGTTCATTGCAATGACCTCTCTAATAACTGTAATCACTGCAACAAGGTCTTGATCTTGATTCAAAAATGAGGAAGCTCCAAATTTACTTTCCATTCGTTTTAAAGATGTGATCAACTTTGTGACATTCTTCTTCATCTTCTTTGTGAATAATTTATATTCGGCTACACTTGTTTCGATGCTTGAATCTCCCTTTCTCCTTCTAAGGGAAGAGTGAAGGGATTGAACATTTTCTTTAATCTGTAACATGGTGTCCCTTGTGATGCTACAGATATCCAAACCTTTCACTGAACCATCCAACAACTCTTCCACAAATTTCTCACCTCGATGGTGAGCAATGGCCTTTTGTGTTGATGACATATTGAGAAGATCTTCCAAAGAAATATACAAATTTTCAAGAAATGAAAGGCCATTGGTAATTGAATGAGATGTGGATGTTGATGTGGCTTCCCATGTCTTCATTTTTGTTAACTCTTGTTCTATTCTTGAGGTGTTAGGATGAGATTGAGAAGGAAAACTGTTTGAGCGAACGTGGTAATTGTTGCTTGCCATATTTCTCTTTAATTTGTTGTTTGTTATTTTGTAAAGCTCGATGTTTGCTTGATATTACCAAGTGCTTGACTCTCTCTTTATATAAGAGCTAATCATTATATTGGTATTAAGTTCATATAATAACAAAATTAATAAAATAGATAGCAGTTGTTAAGGATAGTGTAGAGCATGTGGTGCCTACATGAATTTCCTTTTGAATATGGTAAGCTTGTTACATGTTAGTCCAACATTGTGAATTTATTAATGAAACTGCATGTGTTATTCTGCAAGATGCTTATGATATTAAAATGAGTTTGAGATGCATGATGAATATAGCTGGCATGTCTTCTTTGTGTTGGCAATCGGAAAACCTCAGTAGTCATCAGTAAGTTTCCTCCTCTGCTGCCACATTACACTCATCAATTAAATTATAAAAATTGGTTCTGCATGTTGCTTCTCCGATTACGTGCCACTCGTGCATACACAAACAACTAATCCATTATTTTGTTCTACTGAATATAAATCATAATAATTGATATTGTTGTCCGTCTTTTGATCATATATATCCCACAAGATCTGGATTTCATCCTTCTAAAATCCATTCTTTACCTGTTCTCGCATCTCAACAGGGAACATGCCAGGCAATAGATACCTCTAAACCAAAAACAGCACCTTTTTATTTTATTAGAAACAAAGTGATAATGAAGGTTTTTGTTTACCAACACTCAGAGGTCATGCCAGTTAATTATGCACCTCAAATACATCACATTACCATTATGGACTATAACAATGCACAATGTATGGCACAATTGTGACAAGTTTACCAAATTTTAAGGAAAACTCATTTAGTTACTACATGCTCATATTGATTAAGAGAGGTTAGCTACATTTTTTTTTTTAATGAAGCATGGAATTCTTTCTATTATATATATAGTGTTAAAGAAGATGAAATTTGTTAGGAAGTTGATCACATCATTGAAGAAGATGGATAGAGAATTTCCATAGCCTCCATTATTGAATGAAGATCATGAACTTACTGTTTTTATTAGAGTGCACTGCTTAGGGAATTCATTGTGACAAACATGTCTATCTTCCAATCTCTTTTATCATGCATAAGAGGATAATATCATGTCAAGAGAACTTAAGAATGTCAATGATTCCAGTGAATATATTCCCTTCCAAATCTTCCTTCATTTATCTAACTGGGTGCAGCACAGAATAATTCTAATAACTACCACACAGTGATGATTACTTGTGCATAATTTTATATCAAGAGTTAATATAACAATATGATAATTATAAAAAGATATATAATAACACATGTGATTGATATAGTAATCTATCCTCTTGCAGTATCTTCATAGTTAGCAGATTATGATCCGATTATGTTGGTCCAGGCAAGTTTCAAAAGTACCAAATGCTATAATAATATTCTTATATTTTTATTATGTTGGTAGTTTTGGGTAAAATCAACTTGGTCTTACGGAAACTAAAGAAACCCTTTGCTCCTTGATATCCTCATTTTTCTTCTGTTCTGTTTTTTTAGAACAGGTCTTCATATTCATGATTTTTCAATCATTATTAAATCATTTTTGAGATCAAATATTAATATCTTATAAATCTTTCATATCAATGTTGTAATTTTGAGACAAAACCACACGTTTGAACCAGTAATTTTGGTTTGTATCTTGAGTTTTGGTGGTCTGGTATTGACAAATTCATAGTATCCTAGTTGTTCACAATTTTTTATGCAAATATAAGATATGGTGAAGTTATAATAGTTTTGATTGGATTTCCTATTTTCATGCTTTGAATACTGCTTGTGTAATTATGTTATCTGGTTGAATAGATATACTTTCAAATCTATGACATTGAGATATGGAAAATGTAACTTCAAAATAAAACTTCAGATAAAAATAAAGGAGCAGAAATATAGAACAAAAATCTGTTGTTTCTACTTGATTGTATTTCTATTGAATTGTATACATCGTATTTATATACAAATTGACTCTGCCAAATTTTTCTATACTCAGCAGATCCCTAAGATAGAGTTATGATGTTCAAAAGACAAACTCTAGTTTTAACTAAACGCCTAAATATATTCTCTAAACCATTTTCTATACTTTCAATTGCATTCTCCAAAGCCTCAAATCTTTCATGTGCAACATTTGAACCTTCACTTGTAAGGGTTCTTAAAGATGCTTCCACACACTCCAATTCATTGAAATTGTCCGAGTTCTCTTCACAGGATACCCTCTTTTGCATCAACTTTGACACTTTCAACCATTTGGTTAACTTTGACTTTGATGCAGAACCAACCAAGAAAGACAGAAGGGATTGAAAGACAGACAAATTCATTGCAATAACCTCTCTAAGAACTGTAATCACTGCAACAAGGTCTTGATCTTGATTCAAAAGTGAGGAAGCTCCAAATTTAGGTTCCATATGTTTTAAAGATTTGATCAACTTTGTGACACTCTTCTTCATCTTCTTTGTGAAGAATTTATATTCTGCTACACTTGTTTCAATGCTTGAATCTCCCTTTCTCCTTCTAAGAGAAGAGTGAAGGGATTGAACATTTTCTTTAATCTGTAACATGGTGTCCCTTGTGATGCCACAGATATCCAAAACTTTCATTGAACCATCCAACAATTCTTCCACAAATTTCTCACCTTGACGGTGAGCAATAGCCTTTTGTGTTGATGACATATCGAGAATATCTTCCAAAGAAATATATAAATCTTCAAGAAAGGAAAGACCAGTGGTAATTGAGTCAGATGAGGATGTTGATGTGGCTTCCCATGTCTTGATTTTGCATAGCTCTTGTTCTATTCTTGTGGAGTTAGGATGAGATTGAGAAGGAAAACTGTTTGAGCGAACATGGTAATTGTTGCTTGCCATATTTCTCTTTAATTTGTTGTTTGTTCTTTTTTCTTCTAAGATAATTGTAAAGCTCAATGTTTGTGTGATGTTACCAAGTTCTTGACTCTCTATTTATATAAGAGCTAATCATGATAAAGAAAGGAAATTAATAAAATAGACAGCAGTTGTTAATGATGGTGTAGAGCATGTGGTGCCTACATGAATTTCCATTTGAATATGGTAAGCTTGTTACATGTTAGTCCAACATTGTGAATTTATTAATGAAACTGCATGTGTTATTCTGCAAGATGCTATGAATATTGAAATGAGTTTGAGGTGCATGATGAATATAGCTGGCATGTCTTCATAGTGTTGGCAATCATAAAACCTCATTAGTCATCAGTAAGTTTCCTCCTCTGCTGCCACATTTCTATTATAAATCTTGGTGCTGCTTGTTGCTTCTCCGATTACGTGCCACTCGTGCATACACAAGGAACGATTCCATTATTTTGTTATACTAAAATGTAAATCATAATAATTGATATTGTTGTCTGTCTTTTGATCATATCCTACAAGATCTGGATCTCATCCTTCTTAAATCCATTCTTTAAACCATTTCACAGTTCTAGCACCTCAACAGGGAACATGCCAGCCAATCGATACCTCTGAACCAAAAACAGCACCGTTTTATTATATTAGTAACAAAGTGATAATGAAGGTTTTTGTTTACCAACACTGAGGACATGCCAGTTAATTATACACCTCAAATACATTTCATTACTATTATGGACTGTATAATAATGCACAATGTTTGGCACAAATTTGACAAGTTTACCAAATTTTAAGGGAACTCATGTAGCTACCACATGCTCACATGGATTAAGAGAGGTTAGCTACCTGTTCTGCCTTTTTCTTTTTGCTTTGAATGAAGCATGAATTGCTTTCCATCCTTATATATAGAGAGTGTGTCAAAGAAGATGAAGAATAATGTTAGGAAGTCTATGGCATCATAGAGAATTTTGAGCATTACCATTATTGATTGAAGATCATGAACTCGCTGTTTTTGTTAGTGTTCTTCGGGAATTCATTGTGAGCAACATGCATGTCTTCTTCCAATCTCTTTTATCATGCATAACAGGATACTCATGTAAAGAGAACTTGATAATTTCAATGAGTTACAGTGTGTGGAAGCATCTTTAACCAACTTGAGAATTTCAATGAGTTTCAATGCTATAAATGAAGATCGGAAATGCCATTTAAAGAATGGTTTGGAGAGTGTATTTAGGTACTTGACTAAAAACTGTGTGTATTTAGCTCCCAAGTGGAAGCTTTCATCCACACACTAGTACTCTCGTTGAATCGTATGCATCAACAGGACACATCAACAACATCCATATTACAAGATAGACATTTGATACAAAGAGTCGGTTACCTTTAGTCAAACCTGACTCTAATACGACTCTTAGGTCATGAAGGGAGTCTAAATCACCGCAGAGATCTTCACATTGAATTAAGAGCGAAAACACAAATGATTTGAACGCCCTATCTTTACCTAAATATTTTGAGCAACATCAAAACCAAAGGTGAATACTTGACTGTTCTACTGGGAAGTTTCTTTGACCTGTTTTAAATTATATTTTATGCATAACATTAGGAAGTAATCCTTATATTTTGCTTCTCAATAACGTTGATAAGATTGTTCTGAGAAGGTAGACACCTTACATTGAGTAAAGAAGTGGCTCTCCGTTTCTCTTCTACTAGATCAGGACATAATTTGTGGACACATTGCAATGCTTGGTTTCATATTTGATATGCAGTTTTCCAAGGTGGTAGAAAGTTGATAATTTTGTGATCGTATCATAAAAAATTGAACGTTTTAAAATATATTTTTACTTCAATGATGATTATATAGCAAAACAGATATAGTTATTCAACCTTCAGTCAGGCCTCCAAGGATTACAAAATGTTGTGACGATGCATTTCACCAATAAGTATGTCTGTATGTGAGTTCTAAAGTGATCCACATCCCAACTGCTACTATAGCCTCTTCTCAAGTTCAGGAAAAGCCTTAAGATCAAGCTTGAAAACTACTGCGGATGTTGCTGCAGCTGCAGAGATTTGGCTAGTACATCTAACTTTGTCAGAGGTATTATAAGCTAAAACATTGCATCTTTGGTTTGTGTACTCTCAGATGGATGTAATGATCCTAGCAGAGGAAACAAGTACATATGATCTTAGATGAGTATGAGAAAATTGTACAAGATAAATGATTTTTACTTTCCTATTTGCAGTATCCTAGTTGGAACGTCTGCGTTTTCCCTTGGATGCCTGTCCTTCCTCTTGCTCCATCAAAGTATATATTTTTTTCAAATAAATATTCAAAATTGACCTAAATTGACCTAAGATTTTGACCTAAGTATATATTTACAGTTCTAAAACAACAATTTTCATACTCAGACATGAGATTTTAGGGCACATAAAACAATTTCATTTGCTGATTAACTAGTTGTTGCTGGAGTCCATATGCTGGCTAAATCATGTTGTTTTAGGTCGCAAAGTTTTTGATCATCTATTTCAGTGTCTACAATGCATTTTACTTCTTAGTGATCGGCTACAATTATTATTGTAATTTTTAGGCAAAAAATACAATAATTCATAATTTCACACCGATGACATTCTGTCATCTCTGTTTTATTAGTCATTTTTTATGCATTTTTTGTGTTGAAACTCATTGTAATTATGGGAGTTGGAGGCTAAAAAGTCCTCGTGAGCTTAGCTCAGTTGGCAATGACAATGCATAGTATATTTAAGGTTTGGGGTTCAAACCTCGGCCACCACCAAAAAAGTTGGTGGCTAAAAAAGTAGGAAGCACAAGAAGTCACAATCGGGCGCCGATTTCATGCAATCGGGCGCCGATTTGGACAAATCAGGCCCCGATTTCGCAGGAGCGAGCAGTTGATTTTTGAGTTAATGATGATTTTGGGCCAAGATTTTAGTAGATCAGACCCGATTTTTACCGTGTCTATATAAGGAAAACGCATTTTCTGAGAAACGGTTCGAAATTTTAGAGATAAAAGTCATATTTTGGAGCAGAAGAACTGGAGATCCGGTGGGAGACCATCAAAACTCATAGTCAGTTCTCCTATACATGTATGAATCTTTATTTTGAATTAGTTATTTGTACTTTAGTTATGAGTAACTAATCTCCTTGTGATTGAGACTTAGATGAATCTCATGTAATTGTATGGATTCCTAATTTGTATGAACTCCCTGGAATATCAATGAAAATCTAGTTTTATTCATATTTTCCTGTGTTTAATGATGTTTGTATGTTTATGATTGACTACTAGCACTAACATCTTGAATGTATATAAATTGATCTTAAAACTTGAATGACCACTAGCCATGGCTTTTGAATATGACCTAGGAAATATGTTTAACCTAAGTAATTAAGCTAGAGATAGACAATTAATGGGTTATGATTTAGGGATTAACGGGCTGTTAAAACCTCAAAAGGTTTCAAATTCACTTAAGAGATTGTTACTTTCGGAGAGGGTTGTAGGTCAAGAGATTGAGTAGAACTATTTTGTTAATCTCTTGTTAAATTAGGTGAACATTGATTCAACAAGGGTGCAAATTATCATATAAGAACATTAGAGGATTCGAAGGTCTTAACCATAATTATATATCATAAATTTCTAAAACCAAAAACTTTAATTGGTTTTTAAACAGTTTATGTTACAAAAACCAACCCAACTGCCTAGGGCAACTCTGAGTTTAATACATTCTTCATGTTAATGAAATTGTCGAGTAGAAGTTAACAACAATCCTCGTGGATATGATCTTTAGTATTACTTAGATAGTTTTGGTACACTAGCCAAATATCTATCGCACACTTTAGAGAAAGTTGTTACTTCAAATTTAAAATTCAAAATAAAGAGAGTTGATATATAGAACAAAAATGTATTGTTTGTATTTGCTTGTATTACTATGGAATTGTATACAAAATATCTATTTACAGATTGAATGTGCAAAAAAAATTCAATCCTCATCAGATCCCTAAGATAGAGTCATGATGTTCAAAAGACAGACTCTAGTTTTAACCAAACCCCTAAATATATTCTCTAAACCATTTTCTATACTTTCAATTGCATTCTCCAAAGCCTCAAATCTTTCATGTGCAACATTAGAACCTTCACTTATAGGGGTTCTTAAAGATGCCTCTACACACTGCAATTCATTGAAGTTCTTCATGTTCTCTTCGCATGTTACCCTCTTTTGCATCAACTTTGTCACTTTCAACCATTTTGCTGCGTTCGACTTTGATGAAGATCCAACCAAGAAAGAAAAAAGGGATTGAAAGATAGACAAGTTCATTGCAACGACCTCTCTAAGAACTGTAATCACTGCGACAAGGTCTTGATCTTGACCCAAAAGTGAGGAAGCTCCAAATTTACTTTCCATATGTTTTAAAGATGTGATCAACTTTGTAACATTTTTCTTCATCTTCTTTGTGAAAAATTTATATTCGGCTACACTTTTTTCAATGCTTGAATCTCCCTTTCTCCTTCTAAGAGAAGAGTGAAGTGATTGAACATTTTCTTTAATTTGTAACATGGTATCCCTTGTGATGCCACAAACATCCAAAACTTTCACTGAACCATCCAACAACTCTTCCACAAATTTTTCACCTTGATGGTGAGAAATAGCCTTTTGTGTTGATGACATATGTAGAAGATCCTCCAAAGAAATATACAAATCTTCAAGAAAGGAGAGGCCATTGGTAATTGAATCAGATGTGGATGTTGATGTGGCTTCCCATGTCTTGATTTTGGTTAACTCTTGTTCAATTCTAGTGGAGTTTGGATGTGATTGAGAAGGAAAACTGTTTGAGCGAACATGGTACTTGTTGCTTACCATCTTAATTGCTCTTCTAATTTGTTCTTTGTTCTTTTTTCTTCAAAGATAATTGTTAAGCTCAATGTTTGTGTGATGTTACCAAGTGCTTGAATCTCTCTTTATATAAGAGCTAATCAGGATATAGAAAGGAAATGAATAAAATAGTCAACAGTTGTTAATGATGGAGTAGAGCATGTGGTGTCAACATGAAGTTCCCTTTGAATATGGTAAGCTTGTTACATGTTTCTCCAACATTGTGAATTTTTAATGAGACTAAATGTGTTATTCTGCAAGATACTTATGATTTTAAAATGAGTTTGAGATGCATGATGAATATAGCTGCCATGTCTTCATAGTGTTGGCAATCCGAAAACATCATTAGTCATTAGTAAGTTTCCTCCTCTGCTGCCACATTACATTCATCAATTAAATTATGAAAATTGGTGCTGCTTGTTGCTTCTCCGATTACGTGCCACTTGTGCATACACAACCTACTAATCCATTATTTTGTTGTACTAAATGTTAGTCATAATAATTTTTTTGTTACATAATTGATATTGTTGTCTGTTTTTTGATCATGTCCCTCAATATCTGGATCTCATCCTTCAAAAATTCATTCTTTAAGCCATTTTGCAGTTCTAGTTCCTCAACAATGGAACATGCCAGCCAATAGATGCCTCCGAACCAAAAATAAGACCTTTTATTTATATTAGAAACAAAGTGATAATGAAGTTTTTGTTTACCAACACTTAGAGGACATGCCAGTTAACTATACACCTCAAGTACATTTCATTACCATTATGAAATGTATAATAATACACAATGTTTGGCACAAATGTGACAAGTTTACCAAATTTTAAGGAAATCTCATGTAGCTACCACATGCTCACATTGATTAAGAGAGGTTAGCTATATGTCCTGAATTTTTATTTATTTTTTGATTGAAGCATGAATTGCTTGCTATTATATATAGTGTTAAAGTAGACGCAGAAGAATGTTAGGAATTTGATCGAATCATTGAAGAAGATGGATGGAGAATTTGGAGTATCACCATTATTGAATGATGGTCATGATCATGAACTCGTGCTTTTATTAGAGTTCTTAGGGAATTCATTGTGACAAACATGTCTATTTTCCAAAGTTATAATCTCTTTTATCATTCATAAGAGGATAATATCATGTGAAGAGAACTTGAGAATTTCAATGAGTTGCAGTGTGTTGTGTGGAAACATCATTAAGAAACATTTTAAGTGGTTGTACTAATGTTGTGAAGATTAAGGCTACAGGTGAAAGATTGAAGGCTTTGGAAAATGTCCTTGAAAGGCTAATAAGATATTTCTCAAACCTTGTGCTCCGAAGATGTATTTCACGAATAAGCTTGTGAGTGCTCAAGTGATCCTCACTCCCCCTGCTACTGTTGCCTCTTCTGCAAGTTCAGAGGAGAAAGCCATAAGATCAAGCTTTGGAAACTACTAGGGATGTTGCTGGATTGCAGCTGCAGAGATTGGACTGGTAATTCTAAATTAGTCATAGGTGTTATAAGCTAAAACATTGCATCTTTGGTTGTGTATTCTCAGATGGATGTAATGATCCTAACAGAGGAAAAGGGAAACAAATGTACAGGATCTTAGGTGTGGCACAATTTTCTCAGGATCTGAGCACTATATAAGCCTTATTTGACCCATTTGATTGCTAATCTCAAGAAACCAAAGGAGGGAACCAAACTGGGTGGAGTCCTATTAGTTTTGATTGGGTTTCATTTTCCTGCTTTGAATAATGCTTATGCTATCTTCTTGAACATATCTTATTATCGTGAATTCGAACTCAGGTCATACCAAAAAACTTAGATGCATGGAGAAGTATCAATGACAACCAATATTCGAAACAGTCCAAGTAACAACAAAAGACAATGTTTAAAATAAGTCTACAATTGATGTAAGAGCAACAAGATAAAGAGATTAGATGAACAAACACATCAAGATTTGGTTAACCAATTTTACCCAAAATGACCTACGCTTGTAAAGATTTTGCAAAGACTCGTCCATAGCAATTTGTTTACCTGATCGCCTCATGATCTGGCTCGTTCACAGCAATACAATCCTGAGCTTCTTAAATCACCTAGTGATTGGTCCAAATCACCTAACGATTTGGACAGAAAGTCCAGGCCCAGAATATCTCCAGAAAACACGATTTGACTGCTCCGCCTTGCGAGTTTTACAGTTAAAGAACAACAATTTTCATACTCAGACATGAGATTTTAAGACAAACACAACAATTTTCATTTTCTGATTAACTCTTGTTGCTGGAATTCATATTTTGGCTACTTCATCTTGTTTCAGGTTGCAGCATTTTTTATCATTTATTTCAGTATCTACAATGTATTCTACTGCTTACTGCATAAATTTTTCTTTTTTTAATGGATCTAGAACATATGTTTTAGTTACACCTTTTATTAAAAAATTCTATTTATTCACCAAAACAATTAGAAATTGAAGTTTTTAGGAAAAAAATACAATAATTCATAATTTCAGACCTTAGAGAAAAGTTGAAACTTCAAATTAAAAGTGAAAAAATAAAAAGAGCAGATATATAGATAAAAAAATTTGTTGTCTCTATTTTCTTGTATTACTATTGAATTGTATACATAATATTTATATACAGATTGAATGTGCAAAAATTTCAATCCTCATCAGATCCCTAAGATAGAGTCATGATGTTCAAAAGACAGACTCTAGTTTTAACCAAACACCTAAATATATTCTCTAAACCATTTTCTATACTTTCAATTGCATTCTCCAAAGCCTCAAATCTTTCATGTGTAACATTAGAACCTTCACTTACAAGGGTTCTCAATGATATTTCCACACACTGCAACTCATTGAAATTCTCCAAATTCTCTTCACATGTTACCCTCTTTTGCATCAACTTTGTCACTTTCAACCATTTGGTTGCCTTTGACTTTGATGAAGATCCAACCAAGAAAGACAAAATGGATTGAAAGATAGACAAGTTCATTGCAATGACCTCTCTAATAACTGTAATCACTGCAACAAGGTCTTGATCTTGATTCAAAAGTGAGGAAGCTCCAAATTTACTTTCCATATGTTTTAAAGATGGGATCAACTTTGTGACATTCTTCTTCATCTTCTTTGTGAAGAATTTATATTCGGCTACACTTTTTTCAATGGTTGAATCTCCCTTTCTCCTTCTAATAGAAGAGTGAAGGGATTGAACATTTTCTTTAATCTGTAACATGGTGTCCCTTGTGATGCCACAGACATCCAAAACTTTCACTGAACCATCCAACAACTCTTCCACAAATTTCTCACCTTGATGGTGAGAAACAAGCTTCTGTGTTGATGACATATTGAGAATATCTTCCAAAGAAATATACAAATCTTCAAGAAAGGAAAGGCCAGTGGTAATTGAATCAGATGAGGATGTTGATGTGGCTTCCCATGTCTTGATCTTGCATATCTCTTGCTCTATTCTTGTGGAGTTAGGATGAGATTGAGAAGGAAAACTGTTTGAGCGAACATGGTATTTGTTGCTTGCCATATTTCTCTTTAAATTATAGTTTGTTCTTTTTCTCTTCTAAGATAATTGTAAAGCTCGAAGTTTGTGTGATGTTACCAAGTTCTTGACTCTCTATTTATATAAGAGGTATTCATCATACTGATTGGTTGATAATTATTAAATTCATATAATAATGAAATTAATAAAATATGCAGCACTTGTTACATGTTTTTCCAACATTATGAAAGATGCTTATGATATTAAAATGAGTTTGAGATGCATGATGAATATAGTTGGCATGTCTTGATAGTGTTGGCAATCAGAAAACCTCATTAGTCATCAATTAGCTTGCCTTCTTTGCTGCCACAATACCCTCATCATTTTAATTATAAAAATTGGTGTTGCATCATTATTTAAGAAAACTTCATTTGCCATCAATTAATTTGCCTCCTCTTCTGCCACATTACCCTCATCATTTCAATTATAAATATTGGTGCTGCCTATTTCTCTGAGATTTGTGCTGTAGATTGTCTCATTATGATGGAGTTGTGGCCACAGATCTGTTATTTTAACAAGGTTGGCTTCCAACTCCTAGGTCTTAAATTATTGCAAAGTGTATAATAATTGAAGTGACATGTAATTTATTACAAATCAGAAAACAAAGTGATGAGCAAATTTTTAGGCCTTTAGATTAGGAACGTGCGTGTGCACGAGTGAAATTTTTCTGTGTACATTTTTTTTATTGACAATTGAACTTGCTATTGTGTGCTATTCATGTTTGCTTTTGATTTTTTTTTAAAACTTTTTTATGTCTTTTTCTTTGTAAATGAAAGAAATGGAGATAATTATTGTAAATAAAAGAAATGGAGATATTCATAAATGAAGAGGATTCTAACCCTGCTTTCGCTAGGATCATAACTTGATTAAATTATTTAATTTAGATCATATGTTGTTGGGATAAGCTTATGATTTGTGATCAAAATTCAGGTGAAACATGAAAACAAAGGTGAAAAAAGAAGACAGAAAACTGAGATGGGAGACAAAATAAGGGAAAGTGAATCTTGAATTGTAAAATGTTTATTCAACCTATGTAACTAAGTGATTATCAAATAGGCAAATTAACTCCGCAACCAAATATTAAAGAAAAAAACTACTCCATTAATATTCATACTTAAAATAGAAGATATCACAACACATTCAAACAAGTATGAACAAGGTCAAAAGATTGCATGTTGGCTCCATTTACTAACTTGGCTCATCTCACCTAAGTTCCTTACTTTCCTAAGCATTTATTTTGCTTTTCCTCTACTAGTAACATTGCATCCATCTGAGACTGAGAGTACACCCAATAAAGGATACAATATTTTAGCTTATACCACCTCTGACCAAGTTAAAGTACCAACACCTAACCTACCCTCCCGGAACTGCACCCACCATAGCAAGACACCACCAACACTTCACATGACAGGTCAGAGAAGAGACAATTATGCATCAAATACAATTTCAAATAGGTCTTATATTGAAACTTAACTAGATTGAGACCCACGCGTTGTGCGGGTTGAGTAATTTATTTTATTAGATTTGAAAATGAGATAGTAGGTGCTTTAGTGTCTGTTTGGAACAACTTTTGCAAGCAAAATTTTCGTGTCCGTATGTGTTTTCGACCGTGAAATCAAAAGCTCCAATGCGCTTCTTTGTTATCGTGGTTTTCCATTGCAATTTCGTAGATAATGAACGCAGATCAAAACATTCAGTTTAGTGTAACAACTGTTTGAGAATTGAAGTATATAAGAAAAATATATGTTATGGTAATCCAATTTAAAATCGTAAACTTTGAGGAGTACTTGTCTTTATTTGAAAAGAAATCGGTACTAACACTCGGTTGTATTAGAAGACAGCTTCTTATTTTTTCCAGATCTACTTTAGGTTGCACTATGTGATTGCTTTGTAAGCAAAATGTAGTTAAATGAAAAACTATGTATGCAAAAAAAGTTGAGGTCTATATATGCAAGGAAAAGTTGAGTTACTTTTCCGTCCATTGTTTTTTTACAACAAGATTTGAACAAGATAAGGAGAGTAGATGAACAAACACACCAAGATTTGATTAACCAGTTCGAAAAGATTTTGTAAGGACTTGTTCATAGCGATTTGGATACCTGATCGCCTTGCGATCTCGCTGGTGCATAACAATACAATCCTGAGCTGTTTAAATCGCCTAGTGATTGGTCCAAATCACCTAACGATTTGGACAGAAAGTCCTGCCCCAGATTTTCTCCAGAAAACTGCTCATTCATCTATTGGCTACATCACCTTGTTTTAGGTTGCAACATTTTTATCATCTATTTCAGTATCTACATTGTATTCTACTGCTTAGTGCTCCATTAAATCTAGGACTAGTTTTAGTTGCCCCTTTTATTAATAAATTCTATTTACCAAAACAATTAGTAATTGTATTTTTAGGCGAAAAATAGCAAAATTCATAATTTCAGACTTTAGAGAAAAGTTGTAACTTAAAATTCAAAATTCAAAATATAAAGAGATGATATATAGATCAAAAATGTGTTGTTTCTATTTGTTGTATTACTGTTGAATTGTATACATAATATCTATATACAGATTGAATGTGCAAAAAATTTCAATCCTCATCAGATCCCTAAGATCGAGTCATGATGTTCAAAAGACAAACTCTAGTTTTAACCAAACGCCTAAATATATTCTCTAAACCATTTTCTATACTTTCAATTGCATTCTCCAAAGCCTCAAACCTTTCATGTGCACCGTTAGAACCTTCACTTATAAGGGTTCTTAAAGATGCTTCAACACACTGCAATTCATTGAAACTCTCCATTTTCTCTTCACATATTACCCTCTTATGCATCAACTTTGCTACTTTCAACCATTTAGTTGCCTTTGACTTTGATGAAGATCCAGCCAAGAAAGACAAAACAGATTGAAAGATAGACAAGTTCATTGCAATGACCTCTCTAATAACTGTAATCACAGCAGCAAACTCTTGATCTTGATTCAAAAGCGAGGTAGCTCCAAATTTAGCTTCCATATGTTTTAAAGATGTGGTCAATTTTGTGACATTCTTCTTCATGTTCTTTGTGAAGAATTTATATTCTGCTACACTTGTTTCAATGCTTGAATATCCCTTTCTCCTTCTAAGAGAAGAGTGAAGTGATTGAACATTTTCTTTAATTTGTAACATGGTGTCCCTTGTAATGCCACATATATCCAACATTTTCATTGAACCATCCAACAACTCTTCAACAAATTTCTCACCTTGATGGTGAGAAACAAGCTTCTTTGTTGATGTCATATTTAGAAGATCTTCTAAAGATATATACAAATCTTCAAGCAAGTAAAGGCCATTGGTAATTGAATCAGATGTGGATGTTGATGAGGCTTCCCATGTCTTGATTCTGGTTAGCTCTTGTTCTATTCTTGTGGAGTTAGGATGTGATTGAGAAGGAAAACTGTTTGAGCGAACATGGTACTTGGTGCTTGCCATATTTCTCTTTAATTTGTTGTGTGTTATTTTTCTTTTCTAAGATAATTGTAAAGCTCAATGTTTAAATTGTTTGATGTTACCAAGTTCCTGACTATTTATTTATATAAGAGGTAGTCATATCATTGATTGGTTGATAATTATTAAATTCGTATAATAATGAAATTAATAAAATATGAAGCACTTGTTTACGATGGTGTAGAGCATGTGGTGCCTGCATGATTTCCCTTTGAATATGCTAAGCTTGTTACATGTTTGTCCAACATTGTGAATTTATTAATGATACTGCATGTGATATTCTGCAAGATGCTTATGATATTAATATGAGTTTGAGATGCATGATGAATATAGCTGGCCTGTCTTCCTAGTGTTGCCAATCATAAAACCTCATTAGTCATCAATTAATTTGCCTCCTTTGCTGCCACATTTCCCTCATCATTTCAATTATAAATATTGGTGCTGCATATTACTCTGAGATTTGTGCAGTATACTGTCTCATTATGAAGGAGCTGCAGGCCACAGCATCTGTTATTTTAACAAGGTTGGCTTCCAACTTCTAGGTCTTAAATTATTGAAATGTGGGATATAATTTTTTTTTTATTGAAATATGTATAATAATTGAAGTGACATGAATTAATTACAAATCAGAAAACAAAGTGATAAGCAAATTAGTAGGCCTTTAGATTAGGAACGTGTGTGTGCACGAGTGGAATTTGTCTGTGTGCATTTTATTTATTTTGACAATAGAATTTGCTTGTGTGATATTCATGTTTCCTTTAGATTTTACTCATTTTTATTTTCATATGATTACTTGTTATTAAATTTTCATCGTGAATGACTTAACATATGAAGTTTAAGTTTTAATATTTGAACTATACTCATCCTTATAAAACTAACTTCTGGATATTCATTATAGAGCCGTGTTAGTGGTGCAGACTGCTTTTGTATGGAAGATATTCATTAGAACCAACTTTACTAAGCTTGTTACTATGTACTATAACAACATTGTGCAATATATAGGTAATTAGAAAATATTAGGATACAAAACATTGCAAAACACTAAACGCATCTATTTTTGATGAAATAAATTACGGATGAGTAAGATGACCATAATTAAAATATTCCAAAAATGAATTTTTGATTTCAACATTAGCCATGTTACCGTAATGTTGTTTATATGGGAGGTTATTGTTTCCTCTCCAAGAATTTTTTTGACAATTTGGTCAACCGGAATTGTAAATGTTAGGGTTTCATTGTTGTCTTGTATAAGCACCTATGTATTTAATCTACTCCTCGGATAACCCTAAACTTGTTGGAAGGCATGAACTGTTTTCATCAGCTTGCTCACGAAAGTCACAAACACACCATTATGATAACTTTGCCACCTCTTGTGCTTCCAACATTTTAGCTATTCTTCCAATAGGATACTTAGAAGTTCACTTCTTGCTAGCAAGGCATTATGTGTTTTCAAGTTTAAAACTTCTTGCTTCTTTTGAACAACCATTTCCTCTTTTTGGGAGAGGTACTCATTTAAGGACATGTTATCGATCGACTCTCTGAATTTTCAAACTTTTTTTATTTTTCATGGTACCTCCTGCTAATGCGTCAAGGATCATTCGAGTAGTAGGCTTCACACCATTGGTGAAAAGTTGTGTAGTATCCATCTCATGAAATTTGAGAGCTAGAAATTGCTTGAGTAACAACTTAAATCTTTCCCACGCATCATATAAAGTTTCTCTGTCTTGCTATTTGAAACTGAAAATCTCCTGCCTCTTCTCCAAGTATTTTGATGTTGGGAAAAGGAGACTAAGGAATTACTTCTTCAATTGGTCTCAAGCAGCTATGGTGCCACTTGTAAAGTGCATTAAGGCAATCATTCACTCTTCCACTTAGAGAGGAGACAAACAAACAAAACCTTTTGTCGGATTCTAAAACTCCAGCTGGGTTGATAGTGTTGTAGGCTTCTAAGAAGTGTGTCAGATGAGCATTGCAATTCTCTGCTTCCTTACCTGAAAATTGGTCCTCCTTAAGAGTAGTGAGAACAACGGTTTTGATATCAAAGAATACGGGGTTCACCCGCTGGAACCGTTGGGGAACTTCATCGAGGTTGTCAAGTCTCCTGTATTCTCCAAGTGTTAAGCATTCAATATTCGCCATCTCTTCGGAAAAGGGTCAATACGCCTTTGTAGAGGGCTAGCAAGCCCTTAATAGAATATTGATGGTCTACAACCCCCAAGCACAAAGCCTATAAAGGCGAAGTGATTAAGTTTAACTTTGATAATTTTTAATCGTAGATTGGCGTGTTCCTGCTTTTAAGCGAAGTTGTTTTTTCTTCTTTGGGTGATGTCTCTCATATGGGTGAATTTCCTTAGTATTTTTGGATCCTCGTTTAATTTTTCGAGAAATGGAGAGTGATTTATCATTTTTGTTTCGGAGTTTTGTTATGTGCTAGTTCTTAAGTTATGCAGTCGTTTGCTTTGGGAAGTTTTCGTAATTTGTTGAATTGAGATGCTCCCCTTTGGCTTTGGGGAGCTTTTACATGTTTAGGGATTCCAAACTTCTTGATCTTTCCGTCTTAGGTTGTTGTGGAAATTAGGAATGCAGTCGGATTTATGTATTGAAAGTGCTTTGATGGATTTGTATTCAAAGTGCAGTAGTTTAGATGCAGCTTAAAATTTCATAATTTCAGACTTTAGAGGAAAGTTGTAGCTTAAAATTTAAAATTCAAAATAAAAAGAGATGATATATAGATCAAAAATGTGTCGTTTCTATTTGCTTGTATTACTATTAAATTGTATACATTATTTATATACAGATTGACTGTGCAAAAAATTTCAATCCTCATCAGATCCCTAAGATAGAGTAATGATGTTCAAAAGACAGACTCTAGTTTTAACCAAACGCCTAAATACATTCTCTAAACCATTTTCTATACTTTCAATTGCATTCTCCAAAGCCTCAAACCTTTCATGTGCACCGTTAGAACCATCACTTGAAAGGGTTCTTAAAGATGCTTCGACACATTGCAATTCATTGAAATTCTCCATGTTCTCTTCACATGATACCCTCTTATGCATCAACTTTGCTACTTTCAACCATTTGGTTGCCTTTGACTTTGATGAAGATCCAACTAAGAAAGACAAAATGGATTGAAAGACAGACAAGTTCATTGCAATGACCTCTCTAAGAACTGTAATCACTGCAACAAGGTCTTGATCTTGATTCAAAAGTGTGGAAGCTCCAAATTTAGCTTCCATATGTTTTAAAGATGTGATCAACTTTGTGACATTCTTCGTCATTTTCATTGTGAAGAATTTATATTCTGCTACACTTTTTTCAATGCTTGAATCTCCCTTTCTCCTTCTAAGAGAAGAGTGAAGTGATTGAACATTTTCTTTAATTTGTAACATGGCGTCCCTTGTAATGCCACATATATCCAACATCTTCATTGAACCATCCAACAACTCTTCCACAAATTTCTCACCTTGATGGTGAGAAACAAGCTTCTGTGTTGATGTCATATTTAGAAGATCTTCCAAAGAAATATACAAATCTTCAAGAAAGGAAAGGCCAGTGGTAATTGAATCAGATGTAGATGTTGATGTGGCTTCCCATGTCTTGATTTTGGTTAGATCTTGTTCTATTCTAGTGGAGTTTGGATGTGATTGAGAAGGAAAACTGTTTGAGCGAACATGGTAATTGTTGCTTGCCATATTTCTCTTTAATTTGTTGGTTGTTCTTTTTTTCTTCTAAGATAATTGTAAAGCTAAATGTTTGTGTGATGTTACCAAGGTCTTGACTCTATTTATATAAGAGGTATTCATCATATTGATTGGTGGATAATTATTAAATTCATATGATAATGAAATTAATAAAATATACAGCACTTGTTAGTGATGGTGTAGAGCATGTGGTGCCTACATGAATTTCCCTTTGAATATGGTAAGCTTGTTACATGTTTTCCCAACATTGTGAATTTATTAATGATACTGCAAGTGTTATTCTGCAAGATGCTTATGATATTGATATGAGTTTGAGGTGCATGATGAATATAGCTGGCATGTTTTCAGTTAGAAAACCTCATTAGTCATCGATTAGCTTGCTTCTTTTGCTGCCACATTAACCTCATCATTTCAATTATAAAAATTGGTGCTGCATATTTCTCTGAGTTTTGTGCAGTACGTTGTCGCAATATGAAGGAGCTGCAGGCCAAAACATCTGATTTTTTAACAAAGTTGGCTGCTAACTTCAAGGTCTTAAAATATAGAAAAGTGTACAATAATTGAATTGACGTGTATGTGCAAATTAGTAGGCCTCTAGATTAGGAAAGTGTGTGTACACGAGTGGAGTTTCCTTGTGGACATTTTTTTTATTTTGACAATAGAATTTGCTTGTGAACTATTCATGTTTCCTTTTGATTTTCATATCATTACTTGTTACTAAATTTTAATATTGAATCAAACTCATCTTATAAAACTAATTTGTTGGATAATGAATTATTTTTTCATCCACTCAAAAAAAGAAAATAATTTGAGTCATGTCACTTTTGGATGGGGTCCGTCAACGGGTGATAACAACGCTCACGGACTAGGTAAATGACATCCATTGTACTTAGAAGAGGTGCTGGCCTATGGTCTACCTAAGTGGTGGAGCCTACATCATAATATGTTGCCGTTAGGGATTGCGTTGCCCCCCACCCCCAATTTTTGTTTCATACTTTTGTGGTCTGAAATATCTTGGTTTGCTGGTAACTGAATATGGGTCATAACCAGTGATTCAAGAGTTTGGTCCATCCAATTGCAATAGTAAGTTAAGATTGTTATCTAATTTTTGCAATCGTGTATATCATAAAATTGTGCTGCAGTAAATTTATGTGTCTTGCATCATCTCCATTATAGAGCCATGCAGACTGATTTTGAAAGGAAGATATTTATAAGAAGCAACTTTATAACCAATCTCTGCAATGTAGTATAACAAACATTATGCAATAGGCTTATAGAATTATAAATTCCTTTGAAGAACAGCCTGTAATTGAAGAATGGATGGACAGTTTATATAAAACTATTTTGATCCGATATTAATGTTGAATGTATGCATTGTACTGCAGAAAATCCAATGCTCTCCATCTTTAAAGTACCAAATAATGTCTTAACACTAATATCGTGGATGTCAAGCGATGTGTCCTGTTGATGCATGTGAGCCAACTACATTATTGACTCATTGGCTCTGATTCTAACCAAGGGCCTAAATACACTCTCCATACCTTTTTCTAATCTTTCATGTGTATCTTTAATCTTCACAACATTAGTACTATCACTTAGAAGGATGCTTAAAGGTATGCTTTCACACATTGTAGCTCATTGAAATTCTCCAAGTTCTTTTCACGTGATATTATCCTCTTATCTGCATCAGTTTTGCAACCCTTAACCATTTGGTTAACCTTGACTTTGAAGCAGGTAATGCTAAGAAAGATAAAATGGATTGAAAGATAGACATGGTTGTATCAATAACTAAACTAAGCACTCTAGTCAAAGTATTCAGTTCATAATCTTCATTCCATAATGGCGATATTCCAAATTATCCATCCACCTTTTTCAATGATGTGATCAACTTCCTACCATTCTTCTTCATCTTCATTGAGAAGAAGTTATATTTAGCTACACTTCTTTCGATGCTTGAATCCCTTTTTCTCCTTTTAAGAGCAGAGTAAAGTTCCTGAACATTTTCCTTAATCTGCCGCATCACATAATGTCAAATTCTTGAGATTTTGTAGCTTCTCTTCTACTTTAATGTCGCTAGGATGGGAACCACTAGGGAAAATATTTGAGTGAATACTTATTTCTTTTGAAGATGGAAGCTCAAGTTCAATGTTTATAATTATGCATGTAGTAATTGTTACCGAGTCCTTAACACTATATATAATAGCAAGTATTCATGTTTTATTAAAAAATAATACTACATCACATGCAGCAAACCTCTCATAATCAATGTGAGAATGTGGTAGCTCCATGAGTTTTCCTTAGAATTTGGTAAACTTGTCACATTTGTGCCAAACATTGTGTATTATTATACATTTCATAATGGTAATGAAATGTACTTGAGGTGTATACTTAGCTGGTATGTCCTCTAAGTGTTGGTGAACAAAAACTTCATTATCACTTTGTTTCTAATATAAAAAAAAGGTTTTATTTTTGGTTTGGAGGCATCTATTGGAGGAACGAGAACTGCTACATGGTTTAAAGAATGAATTTTTGAAGGATGAGATCCAGATCTTGTGGGATATATAAGATCAAAAGACAGACAACATTATCAATTATGTATAAAAAAATTATTATGATTTACATTTAGAAGAAAAAAATAATGGATTAATTGGTTGTCTATGCACGAGTGGCAAGTAATCTGAGAGTCAATAATCAGCATCACCAATTTTTATAATTGCAATTATGAGTCTAATGTAGAAGCAGAGGAGGCAAACTGATTGATGACTAATGAGGTTTTCTGATTGCCAACATTAGGAAGACATGCCAGTTATATAGTGAATAATACTCGTCATGCATCTTGAACCAATTTCAATATCATAGCATCTTTCAGAGTATCACATGCAATATCATTAACATATTCACAATGTTGGGTAGAGGTATGACAAGCTTACCATATTCAAAGGGAAATCCATGCAGGCACCACATGCTCTAAACCATGATTAACAAGTGATAACTATTTTATTAATTTACTTATTATATGAAATTAATAATCAGCAACCAATGTCAATCATGAATGGCTCTTATATAAAGAGAGAGTCGGGAACTTGGTAACACCACACAAACATTGTGCTTTACCATTTTCTCAGAACTAAAAGAGAAAGAAACAACAAATTAAAGAGTAATTAAGATGGCAAGCAAATACCATGTTCGCTCAAATAGTTTTCCTTCTCAATCACATCCTAACTCCACAAGAATAGAACAAGAGCTAACAAAAATCAAGACATGGGAAGCCACATCAACATCCACATCTGATTCAATTACCACTGGCCTTTCCTTTCTTGAAGATTTGTATATTTCATTGGAAGATCTTCTCAATATGTCATCAACACAAAAGGCTATTTCTCACCATCATGGTGAGAAATTTGTGGAAGAATTGTTGGATGGTTCAGTGAAAGTTTTGGATATCTGTGGTATCACAAGGGACACCATGTTACAGATTAAAGAAAATGTTCAATCACTTCACTCCGCTCTTAGAAGGAGAAAGCGAGATTCAAGCATTGAAAAAAGTGTAGCCGAATATAAATTCTTCACAAAGAAGATGAAGAAGAATGTCACAAAGTTGATCACATCTTTAAAACGAATGGAAAATAAATTTGGAGCTTCCTCACTTTTGAATCAAGATCAAGAGCTTGTTGCTGTGATTACAGTTCTTAGAGAGGTCATTGCAATGAACTTGTCTGTGTTTCAATCCATTTTGTCTTTCTTGGTTGGATCTTCATCAAAGTCAAAGGCATCCAAATGGTTGAAAGTGGCAAAGTTGATGCATAAGAGGGTAGTATCATTTGAAGAGAACATGGAGAATTTCAATGAATTGCAGTGTGTTGAAGCATCTTTAAGAACCCTTATAAGTGAAGGTTCTAACGGTGCACATGAAAGGTTTGAGGCTTTGGAGAATGCAATTGAAAGTATAGAAAATGGTTTAGAGAATATATTTAGGCGTTTGGTTAAAACTAGAGTCTGTCTTTTGAACATCATGACTCAGTAGTGTGCTGAGTTGTAAATTTCTTTCCAAATCTTCCAAAGAATCCAAATTTTAGGGAATTCTTGTTGATTGGAACTTTTTGCTTGATCAAACTGTATACAGTATATATGAAATAGTCATACAATCAAATGGAAACAACAAATTTTTGTCCTATATATTTCTGCTCTTTTGTTTTTCCACTAAGGTCGGAAATTGTGAATTATTCTAATCTTTGCCTAAAAACTATAGTTATTAATATTTATTCTGTTAAACAAACAGAACTCATTAATTACAGGTTTAACTAAAACTTAAGCACTTTAGTAGTAGAATATAATGTAAATGGAGAGTTATTAAGAAGATGATGATTTTTTAGGTGGCAGCAACTATCTTTGGGGATTAATGAAACAATGCAAGGTGATGGTTTGATGAAACACAGGTGCAAATTATCACTAAAACCATGTTGGACGAAGAATGCAGAAAAGATAGGTTTCATTAATGATATTTCATCAAGGAAATTCAATAAGCTCATCAAGGAAGCTGTTTTTATGTTGTTTTCAAAGCTGATACCTCAAATCAGAAAAGCAAAAGCATCAAAATATAAAAACTATTGTTCTGTTTATACTGTCATATGAGCATGGTGGATGACCGAACTATATAGAATCTAGTATGTAGCATACATGATCAAAAGTAATAAACTAATCAGATGTATCAATTAAAATTACTATAGGTATCAGACATTTTTGTATGGAAGCTAGTCTTTTTTTTATTTCTTCTTTGAAATGAATCAGTCCAATGTCATCTTATCTAAGTCCCATATAGGAAGTTTTATAGTGAAAATAGCTTATAATTGGAAAACTTAATAATCTAATGAGCAACATGTCCCTCTTTGAATTTCATTACTTTCTACTTGCAATACCCGCCATGCTTAATCACTCCTTGCTTATGCAGGCATCACTATTTTGCTATTGTACTAGCATTACCCTCTATTGTAACTAATCCTTTATTTACATCGCAAGTGTGGCTTCTATCCTTTTTCTTTTTTTTTTTTGGACGAAAGTGTGACTTCTATCCTGTTGTGTGACAAATTTGAGTATATATATGTTTGTTTGATTGCCTTCCTCATGTTAAATATAAACCTAAGTTACATTAAAAAATTATTAGCATCCTCAAGTAACCCTCAGATCATAATACAGGACAGAACATGCATTTAAACTAATAAAATCAAGGGCATCATCAACATTTCTCATATCATAATCTCAATAGTTATATAAAGCATTTCTTTTTCACATTCATATCTCAATGAAGCTCTTCAGGTTCTTCAGCCACACCAAGTGTTCCTTGTTGTCCTTGTTTAACATGTATTCCTGCAAAAAGTTGGTTAGGTTGGGTGTTATCCATCGGATCTCGAGATACTTAAGAAAAGCCTTATGAAGGTTTTTATCCAAAGGACTGCAAAAAATAACAAACATTCAGAAACTGTAATAGAGACATTATCATTTGATAAAATTAAATGACAATTAATAAATGCTTACCTGATTCCACGTCCGTTGTATACCAGCTGGTCTTCAGATTCATCAGGCTTCTTTAGTGACAATCTACTAATCGTAACCCTATCACGGAAAGCATTCATCCCAAACTCCAGACACACTCCATTTCCTTTCAAAACAGACACAACTAAAGGAATGATGCAAGATTTGCTATTATTCTCATTCTCAATCTTCTCGATGTCATCCTCGTCCTCACTCAGTTGAGGTGACACGTCAGTGATGTCAACTTGAACTGTGATAGTTTCTGTTGGTGGTATTCTAGAGGGGATTGGTCTGCTAAGTTATGCAGAAAATAATAGTAGGAGGAATAATAATTTGGGGCTGAATAATGCTTGTTTGGTTCTTTGTTTACTTTCTCTTCTTTTTTTTTTTTTGCTTACATATCAGATGGTGGAGAACTCTCATTTATAGTGAGTGATAGAGCTCTCTAGAAAACATTAATTATCTGATACATGAACTTACATTAGCCTAGGTACATGCTTCTACAATACTCTAGGTACATTTTTCCAATACAAACATTTATGATTATATAGCACATTACTCAACAGTTTCATCTTCAAATTGTCTTTTTAGTTGAAAAATTCTTTCTCCAGGGTAGTCCACAATCTCAAAAGGAAATTCAAGCTGGAAAAATTACACAAAAGTGACAGAGAACTTAATGACAATTAATATCAAAAGCAAGCAAATGTGTTGACATAAAATATTCGTATGTAAATTTTATTAAATCCTACACGTAAATAATTGCAAAATACACATGCAAGAATCCAAGACAGAGAAAAGTAAATCCAGACTTATAAAATAGGTCATTTAAACATACGGAGTGAAATATAAACAAAAATGTATTTTTAACCACAAAAAGATCAAGAACTTAAAAGCAAAAATGAACAACGACAGCAGGTATGAGGACTCACATGCGCAAAACTATGATACTGGTAGAAATATTAATGACACTTATTAAGCTAAGCTTATAAAGCATATGAGTAGCAAAAGAAAACAATAAACCCAGACTACAAAGGACAAATCTTGCGCTGTTACTAGTTCAGGACAAAATAAGAAAAACAATTACCCACATACACACAACACAATTGAGCTCTTTGAGCTACATTCAAAAGGGACATCATTCATCCAATAACATTTTTCGGTGGAAATCATAAACAAGCAGAGTTGTCAAATATCGGCTATAGCAGTGATATAACACTTTATACAGTGTAGCAGAATATGAAAGGTTCTGGAGGAATTTGCTGATGCACAGCGAGAGAGGAGAGGGACTGAGGCGGCAGTGGCGCGACGGAAAGCAGTGTACATAGCCATTGTGGAGGTAAGTGGAGAAAGGGTGTGACTCGTGAGGGTTTAGTGTTAGAGTTTTGCGCTGGTTCTCATTAATAGTACTGTGTTTATGCTTCAGATAATCAACTTACTCCCGCTACATCGCACGGGTCCAAGTACTAGGGTATCATTTTAAATTTTTATCCAATTAAATCTTTACTGCTATTTGACATCCCCACAAATTTCATTCGTAGACATCTAAGAACTAATAGGAAAAGTCAATAGAAATTATTTATTTAAGTCCAAAAACAGCTCTCAATGTTTGACTCAGTTTATTCAAGGTTGTATTCATCAAGTCAAAACACACATATATATATAGTAGCATAATCTTCCTTAAAAAAAATAAAAAAAAAGTAGCCTAATCTATAGCCTTATCAGGTCCTATTATTTACAAAACAAATAAAACAAAAATCATATTTGTTTTTTATTAAACATAAATTTTTGATCAACTAGTCAATTTAGAGGGAAAAAAAAATTATTAATCCCTCAAAATTACTATAACAATGGACTAACTTTGCTCATGGTTAAACTCATAAAGGTATGACCCGATCAAAAAGTAGTATTCCACAGAAATTTAGAGAATGATTCAAGCATAATTTTGTAGCTAGAAGGAAGTTGGAGTAACGCATGATAAACAGTACTGATTGCTTAACCCCTTTTTTATTTTATTTCAGTTTTAAATATTTTAATTCACAATAACATTTCCTTAATATTCACAAGTTGCAGCAATATAAACACAGCTACCGATTATTAGTGTAAAAACTAACGTTGAAAATATGGAGCCACAGCCTTTGATTGTTCATGAATATATATAAGAAAAATAATAATACAATTCTTACCTTTACCTGGTGATGAAGTCCTTAGGGTTGATCTTTAATTCTTACCTAGTGAAATACTCTACCACTAACTCCCTACATGAGTGATGCTAAAGGAGTGGGAAGTGAACCTCAGAGGGCCGTATCTGAAGTAGGGTGAGGAGGGCGACCGTCATATAGGCCCCAAAAAATAAGTTCAAGATTTGGGCCCTAAAATATAAAATTAAGGGTTCATTAAGTAAAAACATATATTAGGAAATGCTAAAATCATACACATTTTAATTAAAAAAGGACATATTAGGGAATTGAATATCACGTTTTCTAACATAATAAAAACTAGGCTTAAATAGGTCTTTCGTCCCTGCAAATATAGGTCATTTGAATTTTCGTCCCTGAAGTTACTAATCCTTCCATTTTGCCATTGCAAATATTAATCATTTGAAAAATGGTCCTAATTAAATCTGATTAGTAACTTCAGAGACGAAAGACCTATTTAAGCCAACCACCTCGTCCAATCATCACTTGCCACATGTCGCTAATGATAGCCTACCTAGGGATGGCAATTGGACCCAAGCTCAATGGGGACCCGCAAAAAATAACCATGATGGGTGGGTAAATACCCGCATTAATGGGTCCGGGTTCGGTAAATTACCCGTAAATTTGAATGGGTATGGGCGCGGGTACGGGCACTCTAGTGCCCACCCCGCCCCATCCCCGCACATTATATAGATTATACAAATGCTTTTATTTAATATGAAATTTAGTTAATTAATCCTAAGTCTTTGATATTTATTTTAATATGCACTTGTTTTTTATATTTTAGATGCTTTTTATCTGGCTAAATAATATGATGCGTAATATTTTATATGTTGATTTAAAAGATTTCATATCATATTTTAATTATGTAATGATATTTTTTGTTATTTATTATCTTTTTGTTGTGAAAATGCGGGTACGGGCACGGTACGGGCGCATAAATACCCATAGGGTATGGGGACGGACACCGTAGTTGATGCCCACGAGGATATGGGCTCAGATATAGGGATTTTTTTTAAAAACGCTGGTATGGGGATGGGCCCTTTAGTACCCTGTCTAAAGGGTACCCATTGTCATCCCTAAGCCCACCTCAGTAAAAAAAACTACTTAGGACTAAAAGTCAAATGATTAAATTTTGCAGTGACGAGTTAGAAGGATTAGTAACTTCAGGGACGAAAATTCAAATGATCTATATTTGCAGGGACGAAAGACCTATTTAAGCCTAAAAATTATCATCCTCAAGAAAATTATTTTCATACTTTAAAATTAAATTATTATTTTTAATATATACTTATTAGTTAGGGCTCAAATTGTAGGTTCGCCCGTAGGCCACCGATATCTCAGAAACGTCTGAAAATTGACCATGTAACTAGGAAGGAGGTTGCATTGTTTCTTTTCAAATGCATGTCCCCGTTTCTTTTCTACAATTTTGGATCAGTCATTATATTTAATATTAGTTTAATAGTAACATGAGATAAAGATGAAGAGTGGTTTTGCTCCACGTACATGCATTGAAAAACAAATGGAACTCAAATTACCAGTACATAAACAATTATATCAAGACCAAGTCATTTTCCTTTACCATAATAATATGCATAATTGGTACATGGTACGCTATTTAATAATTAATGGAATGAATTTAGCTATATAATTTAATAATAATAATAATAATAATAATAATAATAATAATAATGGTTTAAAAAAAAAAATAAACAACAACAACAACAATAATAACAATAATAATAATAGCAATACTATCAGGTAATAAATTATGAAGATAACATATTTTAATGTCGAATTACAATACAATAGTATAGAATAAAACTAGGATAAAATATTTGGATCTTACACAAGTAATCCTCAACTGATATTAATTATTTCAATTAATTCAAGTCCAAACACACCTCCTAATTTATACTAGTTAGTCCTCTCATCCCCATAAGCTTTTTAAGCTCATCAAACCTTGCCTTCAATGGTTTGGTGAAAATGTCTGCAAGCTACATTTCAGTCAGAAACATTCCAGTTTCAACTTCTTATTCACTTGATTTCTAAGAAAGTGGAACTTTCTCTCAAGCTTACTCCTACCATGACTCAGGGTGATATGCCAAATCAATTTTGGACTTGTTATCGACAAGCAGTTTGATTCTATCAACTTCAAGTGTGATTAATTTAGTCCTACATCAATTATGAATTAGCTAAATGGTATTCTCCAAATCCCCCAATCTTTCATGTGCATTCTTAAACATCACAACATTGGCACTAGTCCTGACACTTAAAAGGGTGCTTAAAGATGTTTCCACACACTGCAACTCATTGACATTCTCCATGTTCACTTCATATATTATTCTCTTGTGCAAAAAAAATTCAAAGAAGGATAAAAGCCATTGATTGAAAAATAGACATGTTTACCACAATGACTTCCTAATCACTCTCTAATCAAATAAGCAAGTTCATAATCTTCATTTCATAATGCAGACATTTCAAAATCTCCATCCATCTTCTTCAATGATTTAATCAACTTCCTAAAATTCTTCTTCATCTGCATTGACACTCTCTATATATAATAACAAGATATTCATTCTTCATTCAACAAAAATAATGCAGCACATGCAACTAACCTCTTTTAATCAACGTGAGCATGTTGTAGCTACACGAGTTTTCCTTAGAATTTGGTAAACTTATCACATTTGTGCCAAACATTGAGAATTATTCTATATGCATAATGGTAATGAAATGGATTTTAGGTGTATATATTTTGACTTGTCCTCCAAGTGTTGGTAAAGAGAGAACCTTGTTAGTAAATATGTTTCTATTATAAAATAATGGTGCTGTTTTTTATTTAGAGGTAGTTATTGGCTGGCTTGTCCATTGTTGAAGGATGGGTTTTATTTTGTTATTACAAAAATAATGGCTTAATTGGTTGTGTTGTGTGTGCACGAGTGGCATTAACCTTAGAAGCAATAAACATCACCAATTTTATAATTGAAATGATGAGGGTAATGTGGCAGCAGAGGAAGCAAACTAATTGATGACTAATGAAGTTTTCTTAAATAATGATGATTCAACACCAATTTTTATAATTGAAATGATGAGGG
>Ga0315914_1000044_pt1 | contig 92238 bp, 54 predicted proteins | sample MpolenodulesMG_FD_203920 | JGI IMG/M metagenome (GOLD analysis project Ga0315914, IMG submission 203920) | Medicago polymorpha root nodule microbial communities from Los Angeles, California, United States - elongated nodules | ecosystem: Host-associated > Plants > Roots > Nodule | place: USA...
TTTTATTACCACTCACACTAACCAAATATTTTCTTGAGCATATATACTTATTTAAGTTGCAGGAATAATTTTTAAAAGGGTCACAATTCAAACCCCCCCTTTCTTGTGACGTTTATTGCTACTTCAAATTGTATAACATGTTTTGGATCATTTTTATGGGAGTGAAGTACTAGCGTATGAAGGATATATGTTAATATAAGTGATATTAATATTATATTTTTTAACTAAATGTTAAGTGATTTTGACATTCAATAATTTAGAGATTTTATAAAATAAAAAAAAATAGTGTTTGTTTAAAATAATTTTTGACATTCAAGAATCTATTTGTGTTTGTTTATCGTCATAAAAAATAATTTTTTAAAAAAATAATTTAGTTTTTTTTATACAATACAACAATATAAAATATATTTTTTGTTACAAAATTACCTTGATATTTTGATACTTATTTTCTCTCTCCTCTTACAAATTTATTTTTTGAAAATCTACTCTTAACAATTTTTCATACGAAACTGTTTTTAGATTTTTTTGTTATTTAAAAACTGTAACATATAAAATTTCAATACTCATTAAAGTGTTTTTAAGTATTTTTTTTTATTTGGTCAAGGTTTTTTTTAAGTGTTTTTTTTTTGGGTACAATTTTTTAAGTGTTTTATTTCTGAAAAAAGTTATAACAAGCAACCTTATATCCTTAAAAAAAAAACAATCAACCTTATATGACCCGTTTGTTGTGAATGAAAATAAAAGTGATTTTGATATTCAATAATTTAGAGATTATTTTTTCAGAGATTTTATAAAAATTCAAAATATATTTTGTGTTTGTTTATCATCATCAAAATCAAATTTTTGAAAAACAATTTTGTTTGTTTGGATACAACTGTGTAAAAGAGATTTTTGTTATAAGTTTAATCTTTTGAACTTATTTTTCACTTCCATAAAGGATTTTTTATTAGAAAAGAATATGAATGTCAAATGACTAGAATGAGGTATAATTGTATTTTTATTGATAATTAACTTTTACACTTTGGTAGATAAGATTTTCAAATAATTTGGAGATGCTTTGCTAGGGTTTGCTAGCAAGAGCACAACCGCCACTTCAATTTCTCAATTCCACAAAGTTAATGAAATTGCCTTGTGTGCTTCCCACCGATTGGCTTCTCAAGTTGCAATTTATCTGATTGTTAATTGTGAGAATCCACTTCTACATCACGACATTGGTACAACTTTAAAAAGCTCTAGTATTCCACCCAAATGTCTTGTTACTGGGCACGTTTGGCTTGCACGTTGTTCTCAATTCTCAACAATGTTTAACCTATTAATCGGTTATTTATATTTTCTTCCAAGTTATTCCACCGATTGCATCAATTATACATTTTCAATTGTTTTGGTGTAGTGCCTCATATCCAATCGGTGGCTAGCATGAGCGCAACACTCACAAATTGTGATTCTGTAGCAACAAAATCTTTTGCCCAAATTATCTCAAATTTTGATGTTGTGCAGAAGAAACCACTTCCTCTTCCGGAGGTTAAAGGAGATTCACTTTGTAACAAGATAACTCAGCAGAAGTATGAAAATAATGTGAAGGATTGTCAACGAAAACTCCATGGAAGATTGATAGTTAGCAAATAAGACAAACCATATACACCAAAGGAAGTCTCTGTGAAGTTATTGAAAATTTGGAAAACAGAGCATCATTGGCGTCCCATCTCACTTGGTAAGGGTTTCTTTGAATTTACATTTGGATAAATGGAGGATCTGAGGACAGTTTGGTCACAAGGCACAATCAATATGAAACCAGGTTTGGGTCGGCTCTCAAAATGGACAAAGGACTTTAACAGATACTCCTTTAATTATTGACACTGCAACCCAAAATAAAATCTTTGGTCACTACACGAGGGTGTTAATGGATGTTGATTTTTCTAATCGATATTTAATGAAATTATGTTTGTAAGAAAGGGGTTAGCTAGTAGCTGGATATGAATGGATGCCTGATTTTTGTTCTCGTTGTCAAATTATAGATCATGATGTGATCGCTTACCGCTGGATAGCGCCGAAGCAAGCTTTGGAGAGAGTTGATCGTGGTAAAAAGTCGACATCGACACCGAAGCGTACAATTAAAAAGTTTGTGGAAAAGAAGAACCAAGATGGTATCGGCTCCTCGAAAGCATTTGCAGCTCCAGCTCTGACTACATTACCTAAAGATTCTATTTCTGAAATTGGCAACAATACCTGTTCACCCTAAAATCGTAACTAATAGAAAGGATGATAATTATGTCGTGGGTGCAACCATAGATGATACTGAGGCAATTATTGATCCTACAGTGGAGAATGTCACCAAACAAATACATCCTTAACACAATGAACCTGAATCGATATTGCAAATGTCCAGGTGACTGAGGTGGCAAATGCGATTGAAGGTGCATTAACGCCGCAATAGAGAGGAATCTCCGTCACCACCAACAAAGCTAATTACTAGTTTGTAGAAATATAACTTCAATTGTGTTCCTCAAAGCAAGATCTATATCAGTCAAAATCAATTGAGGAAACAAACCTTCCTTAATAAAACAATCATTTCAACTTCTCTAATACCCAACAAAAATTCTCCGTCCGCTTATATTCTATACAAGCAAATGCCACCACTAATATCAAATTTGTTGATGTCGTACCTACAATATCAAGGAGCGACAATTTGTATTTATTGGTTTTGTATGTATTATCTATTATCAGCACAATTGAAAACTTGTTTAACAACTTGGACTAAATTTGAACGCTCCCTCTATCAACTTACATACTTCTTTAATTATCAGAAATGTCTTGTGGTGGTGAACTCACGTCGTATCTGAAAAGTTTGAAAGTGAGGGTGAAAAGCGAAGTGTAAAAAATTAAATGGCAAAAGGGACAAAACTGATATTTTTAATAGTTTGTAGGGGTGAAGGTACATATGTTGGGTACAAGATAAATCTTTTCAAATTAAGAGGCAATGAGAGAAAATTTTCATAACCCAATAATTTGGTGTCGAGGATTTCTTTTTAGATCCCCTCAATATCTCTTTTTGTTGAAAAAACTTTATGGGAGTTATCTTTTTTTTAAAGATGTTAAAATTATAATAAAAAAAATCTCTCCAAGAGTTATCTCCCGAATTATATGGATTTGGTTTCTCTCCATCAAATATGAGAGACAAAGTGAGAAATAACTTATAAAGAAAAGTGATTGTGGTATTTTAATGGTAGAGATTGAAAATGGAGAAAACTTGAGAGTATCTAAATCCAGAATTATATAGGTTCTTAAGAGACATTGGGGGCCTAAAAAGAATTGTTGTTTGGTGTCACCTCATGGGCCCGCAAACCTCTAAAATTGGCCCATATACAAGAGAGTTATAACATCACGGTAAGAACTCGCCGCAACTGCAATGTTAGGGTTTTTACATTTTGGCCACAACTGATTTGCGTTCATCGGGTTTATGCAATATACTTCAATGTCACTACCACATATTATATTGTTATTGTCGCACCAAATGAGTTTGTGTGTTTCAACTTCAATGTCATTGTTATACTATGATGGATAATATCATGAGAGTAAAATAACATCACTCAAGGTATGTTCTTTTCTTTCTAATCACTTTGGATATTGTTTCATTTATGTTTTTGTTTCTGCACAACTGTTAATGATGGATAGTATTGGGAGAGTTATCCTTTTGGCGGGGCCCCCTCAGTCCAATTCACCATTGCCGACGAAACAGTTTGTTTCGAAAGATCTCATCACCGAAGTCCTATCTTGTCTTAACATGAAAACCATCTTGTGATTCAAATGTGTGAGCAAGTCATAGAACACTCTCATCTCTGATCCAACCTTTGTCAAAAGACACATTAACAAGTCGTCAAAAATTCCACACCTCATACTCAAACCACCAACTTTTAAATACTTTATGAGTAGTGTCAATACCATACTTGTGCACCGTTCACTCGAGAATCATCATATCATTTATTCCAGTGACAATTGTCGCGGTGGTTTGAATTCCAATAAATGTGAAGTGGTTGGTTCATGCAATGGATTGTTGTGCTTTTTTCTTAGTTCTCGTAATATGGAGTGTTATAAGTATTGGTTTTGTTTATGGAATCTTGTCCCAGGTACAAGGTCTATCGAATTTGGGACTTGTTATGACTATGACCCTTGTAGGATCTCTTTAATGTTTGCTTTTGGTTATGACATTTTACCTGGAACTTATAAGGTGGTGGAGTTTCGCGAAGAACAAGAGAAAGACAACAATGGTCTATTGAAAAGTCAGGTCAGAGTTCTCAGTTTGGATGATGATTGTTGGAGAAATATCAATACTTTCCTTATGTTACCTTGGAATAGTGTTATGCATTTGAGTGGTGCAATTTATTGGTTGGCTATGCAAACTATTTTTTATCCTTTTTATGATGAGGGATGTATTTCTCATGTTGATGAACTCGTGATTCTTTCCCTTGATCTTTCGACTGAGATATACATCCGATTTCTGAAACCTTCTGATTTTCACGAGGTGCCATACCAACATCCAACTCTTCGGGTTCTTTTGGACCGCCTTTGCTTTTCGCATGATTTCAAGAAAACTGAATTTGTTACATGGCAAATGAAAGAGTTTGGGGTTCAAGAGTCTTAGACTTAGTCACTTAAAATTGACTACTCTAATCTTGCAATGCACAACCTTATATTCTCATTTGGTCCATTGTTGTTGTCATTATACCTTTCTACTAACGAAGATACTTTGATATTGGCTTGTTATGAAGATGACAAAGCAATTATCTATAACAAGAGAGTAAATAAAGTATAGAGAATTATAATTTTCAAAGATCTATGTCGATTCTCTTACATTGAAAGTTAGGTTTCAACTTCAACTCATTCGAAGTAAGTACTCTTGTACTATTTTCAATTGTTTGAATATATGGTAATTCTGAATGTTGTTTTAAGATCTTTGTCATCATGTTATAATAACATGTGTGAATGATTATCTATTGGTCATTGTTAATCGTAAGCTAAACTAGAATAAAACCAAATTAATTCCTTCTTGTATATTACAAGAAATGTTAAATATAACCATAGTGATTTTAATATGTTCATAACTCAACTGTCTATTTGTCATTTATGTTAGATAGATGTGCACATGCTATTTGTCAAGTTTTCCTTTTGGAAATATTGTTGTTCAAAAGCCTCCATACATATAGAGAAACATTTGAAAACTTGATCAACTCATAAGAACTATGAAATAATAATCTATTTTTCTGTCATCTTCTTGAATATATTTTACTTATGAGGGTAAGAACTTGAACTTGGAATAGTAATATTTTTTTTTCTGCCATCTTCTTGATTATATTTTTTACTTATGAAGGTAAGAACTTGAACTTCTTAAAACCAGCCACATTTTTCTCATTTTAATTTATGAGTTGGATCTTTTTTTATATTGAAGTTCATATATGATATATTGACTTAAAGAATAATATGTGCACATCTATTTAACATATATGACAAATAGACAGTTGAGTTCTGAACAAATTACAATCACTATGGTTAACTGATGTATACGTAATACAATTTTGAAGAAAATGAAACTAATACTGTATTAAGGTTTCAATTGTATTTAACATTTTTTGTAATATACAAGAAGAAATCAATTGGTTTTATTCTAGACTAGCTTACAATTAACAATGACCAATAGATAATCATTCACATACGTTATTATAATATGACAAAGATCTTAAAACAACATTCAAAATTACCATATATTCAAACAATTGAAAATAGTACAAGAGTACTTACTTCGAATAAGTTGAAGTTGAAACCAAACTTTCAACGTAAGAGAACCGACATAGATTTTTTAAAATTCTAATTCTCTCTACTCTATTTACTCTCTTGTTATAGATAATTGTTTTGTCATCTTCATAACAAGCCAATATCAAAGTATCTCATTAGTAGAAAGGTACAATGGCAACAACAATTGACCAGATGAGAATCTAAAGTCGTTCATTGCAAAATTAAAGTAGTCAATTCTAAATAACCGAGTCCAAGACTCTTGAACCCCAAACTCTTTCATTTGCCATATAACAAACTCAGTTTTCTTGAAATCATGCGAAAATCAAAGGCGGTCCAAAAGAACCCGAAGAGTTGGCTGATAGCATGACACCTCATGAAAATCAAAAGGCTTCAAAAATTGGATGTATGTCTCGGTCAAAATATCAAGGGAAAAAATCACGAGTTGATCAACATGAGTAATACATCCCTCATCATAAAAAGGATAAAAATAGTTTTGCATAGCCAACCAATAAACTGCACCACTCAAATGCACAACACTATTCTAAAGAATCATAAGAAAAGTGTTGATATTTCTCCAACAATCATCATCCAAATTGAGAACTCTAACCTGACTTTTCAATAGACCATGGTTGTCTTTATCTTGTTCTTCGTGAAACTCCACCACATTGTAAGTTCAAGTTAAAATTTCACAACCAAAAGCGAACATTAAATAGATCCCACAAGGGTCATAGTCATAACAAGTCCCAAATTCGGTAGACCTTGTACCTGTGTCAGGGTTCCATAAACAAAACCAATACTTATAACACTCCACATTACGAGAACTAAGAAGAAAACACAACAATCAATTGCATGAACCAACTACTTCACAACAATCAATTGCATGAACCAACTACCTCACAATTATGGAATTCAAACCACCGCGACAATTGCCACTTGAATTAATGATACGACGATTCTCGAGGAAACAGTGCACATGTATGGTATTGATACTACTCATAAGGTATTTAAAAGTTGGTGGTTTGAGTATGAGGTGTGGGTTTTTTGACGACTTGTTAAGGTGTTTTTTGACAAAAGGTTGGATCAGAGATGAGAGTGTTCCATGACTTGCTCACACATTTGAATCGCAAGATTTTTTTCACGTTAAAGCGAGATAGGACTTTGGTGATGTGATCTTCCAAAACAAATTGTTCTGTCGGCAATGGTGAATTGGATTGAAGGGCCCCCGCCAAAAGGAGAACACTCCCAATACTATCCATCATTATCAGTTGTGCGGAAACAAGAACATAAATGAAACAATATCCAAATTGATTAGAAAGAAGATAACATACCTTTAATGCTTGTGCTGGTATTCTGCCTAGTCATGGTCATGTTATTACATATGTTGTCTAATGAGATTCTTTACCTATTTTTTTAGGCTGGATTTTTACAAGGACATACATGGTCTTCTAAATTTTGGATTCCCTTAGTTCCCACTTTTGTTTTTATATTCGACGATTTTGGCCTAGTCCTCCATCCCCCTCTTGTACAATTTTCCCTTTTAAAATATTTTTTTGAGTAGGTGGTAGAGGATAGAAGTAGCTACGAGGGGTAGAACTTGGGTGACATTGTGGTTGGTGACATTGACCAACCACAATGTCACAAATGCCTTTCTTCTTTCTCTTACACAAGTTTTTTTTTGTACACTTGTGACATTGTGGTTGACCAATGTCACTAACCACAATGTCACCCAAGTACCACCGCCGATTATATTTATAAGAAACAATTGATATTTTAGATTCATTAGATAATTGATGTATCCAGTTTAGAATATAGACTAGATACATAATTGTTTCTTATCCAGCTACGAGATGTCAACCTAGTTGATATGTCTAACTTTTCGTTGATGTTTTCCTTGCTCTTTTGATTCATAATTTTTGCTTCTAATTTGTATTCCCTATTTCACCGGTCTCTATTCGTCTTGAGCAGGAATCTGATTGTTAAATAAAATTTACTTTTAAAAAAAAGAGAGACTTATAAAGTTTCCATTGGTGTTTAACAATGTCTACTGTAAAACTTCATTCCAAATAGTCTTTCCTTGACTATTCTTAAAAAAAAATAAAACATGTTAATTAATCTCTATTGAAAAAAAACATTATTGAACAATAAGCCGTTATCATTGAAATAGTAGAAAGAAACCGATGTGATTCCAATCTTCCATTGTCCTTCCTTGACTGCTCTCCCCCATCTCTTCTTCCTTTCACCAATGAAGTGCTTCCATTTCTCAAACGGATCATCCGAAAAACGAACCACAGAAGAAAACGATGAAGGTTCAGGTTCAGCTTCAGCATCAAGCTCAAGAGGCTCACGCGTCTCATGGGCGCGTTCCTTAAGCTTAATGGACACGCGCCGCTCCGAATACGATTCCGATTCTAGAGACTTCTCCGACACGCTCGGCTTCCATGAGTTTCTCTCTCAACGCCGTGCTAATCATCTTCATCTGTTTTCATTCTCTGACCTCAAAATCGCTACTCGTGGATTCAATAGAGCTTTGTTAATTGGTGAAGGTGGTTTTGGTTCTGTTTATAGAGGAACCCTAATTCATCATAATCATCACCGTTCTCAAATCGATGTTGCCATCAAGCAATTGAATCGTAATGGTCATCAGGCATGTTTAATTTTTTCGCAAAATTGAGTTTTTTTAATGTAAAAATTGAATTTTTATGTGTTGTTGTAAAGGGGTTTTTGTGTCTGTGTTGAATTTCTAGTATTCAGGGGCATAAGGAGTGGATTAATGAAGTGAATTTATTAGGGGTGATCAAGCATCCAAATTTGGTGAGGTTAGTGGGTTATTGTGCTGAAGATGATGAAAGAGGGATTCAGAGGCTTTTGGTGTATGAGTTTATGTCTAATAAGAGTTTGGAAGATCATCTTTTGGTTCGTGTTCCTTCGTCGGTTCTTCCTTGGATTACTAGATTGAGAATTGCTCAAGATGCCGCTCGTGGGTTGGCTTATCTTCATGAGGAAATGGATTTTCAGGTATAGTAGAACAAAATTGTATATTTGTGCTGTTAGATAATGTGATCATGCAAGCAATTGGATTGGTTTCTTATGTCTATTAATTTATGTTTTTTGTGAATGACATTGGTGTGGGTGAATGTTTGCTTGATGATCTTTGACTGTGCTAAGTTATTTACAAGTTAAAAGTGAATTTAAAGTAGTGAGCTGATTTATCTTTTGAAATTTTTGCAAAAGATGATTGTTGGGACAGATATTTTGACAATGATTATCAAAGTGATGGTTAACTTGCTTTAGACCAAATGGAAGTTTGGGAAGAGAATCAGATTTTGAAATTGGTTTTAAGGTGAAGCCAAACAACACTAGAGTCTAGAGCAGAATCCCTTTTAAGGGGTGAAATTGTTTTTAGGTGTACCACCAAATGCACACCCAATCATGAAGAAAAGGAATGTTCAGAACTTGCATTTTGATGAGATTTTGAAAATTTGAACACTATTTGTTAACTTTTTGTAAGTGAAGCAAATATTCAATGTGTCTGTGTGTAAGTCTGCGTTTTAAGTAACTTCTGTGTTGAACTAGAAATGTAAAACAATTAACACTAGCTTGTTCCTTGGCATTCTCATTATTTTAACATTGCTTTATAGAAAAGACTCCTTGTGCTTTCGCTGTAACTTAATTCTTTTTAGTGTTTATGCATGGTTTCTTCTTTGGATGTCTTTGGAATGAACGAAATGCTCGGGTGTTTAGACAAAATGGGTCCTTGTTACAATGCTAAAAGCAAAGCGTCACAATCTTGCTTTTACCTATCACTTGTGGTGGCTAAACCCTTTACATTGCTGGGAAAGCTTTTTGTAACAGGGTTGTCTTTTGCTATTTTGGTTCTTTGTTGCTACTATTCTCAGACTCTTGATGTAACTTGATTTTTTTCTGGTTTTCCAGCACTCCATGTGCTTGAAATTTCAGATCGGTGATTTATAATATTTCATTTTAGCTTCTTCGAAAATAAAACTTTTGTAGTAATACATTTATGATTCCCATTCTATCTGGCGCAGCTAATATTTCGAGATTTTAAAACATCCAACATCTTGCTAGATGAGGACTTCAATGCAAAGCTTTCTGATTTTGGACTCGCTAGGCAAGGACCCGCAGAAGGCTTTGGCTATGTTTCTACAGCGGTAAGAAAATGTCTAAATTTTGTAGAAAATTCATTATTCTTAACTTTTTAAACATACCATAATGGTAGAAATTTGACATTATTGCATGATAACATTAGATGATTACAATAACATATTGGGATTTGGGAAGCTTATATGTAATAAATTACATATATTTTAAACCATATTCATTGCTTAAGGAGCTAATTCATGAGTTCATAATGTTGGTCTAAGCTTTGAACTCTGATCCTTGGATTGTAATCCGGATATTCTACTGATATGTGAAATGAATGACTTATTTCCTCTTCACAAAGGTTGTTGGCACCATAGGATATGCTGCACCAGAGTATGTTCATACCGGAAAGCTGACTGCTAAGAGTGATGTGTGGAGCTTTGGTGTAGTTCTTTACGAGCTTATCACTGGGAGGAGAGCCGTAGAAAGAAACCTACCAAAAAACGAACAAAAGCTTCTGGATTGGGTAAAACCATATGTATCTGATCCAAAGAAGTTCCATCATATTGTCGATCCTCGACTTGAGGCACAGGATTGCACCAAATCAGCTCATAAACTTGCAGTCCTGGCAAACAAGTGTCTCATGAAGCAGCCAAAGTCTCGCCCAAAAATGAGTGAGGTGGTTGAGATTCTTGGGAACATTATTGACGAGTCCGTTCCTATGGATGAATGCATTTCCGAAGCTGTTGCAGAAACAGGAGAAGCAAATGAAGTAAATTTATCTGTAGAGAATGCTCAACCTGAACCAGCTAAACAGGGGAATAATTATCTGAAGAAGGTTTTTGAATTCAGAGACAAGGTGAGTTTAAGAAATAAATCCATTGGAAGATTTGATTGGAAAAGTTGGGCTCCTGGGCTTGTAAGAACATGGTGATAAGTGATCTTCATTCATATCTTGGAAATCAAAATCTTCCTCTGCAATTGCCTACTCATCGATATGTTTGGTGATCACTTAGTTTCAGTCAGAGAGAACCGCATTGTTGGGCACTTGGTTAACATACCGATCACAGTAAATTTTGTATCAATCAATAATAATTCTGTGTACAGGGTAATTTTTTTAGCAAAGCTATATAATATCAAGTTATTCGACCTTCTTGATACTAAGTTACTAACTACAAATTCAGTCATGAAAGCAAGGTTTTGGTATTGAATGAATTTAAATTATATGTATATATATATATTGAACTACAATTCATTGAAAGACTGAGTTGTAAGACTCTGACTTCAGTTCTATGATTACGTGGTTTGTTTAACAATTATCAATCACCTACTTTGCTAGTTATCAACAATAGCAGCCAATCAAGGACGGAGTCAAACTTGGATGATAGGGGACTAATATACAATTAAATTTCATTCAATAAATATATACACATCAAAGTAAACTGTAGTTTCATAAATTAGGAATTAGGAAACTATATACTCCATCCATAGATTACAATAAAAATGAACTTACCAGATAAACACACAAAAGGCTAAAATGATCCAATTATCCCTAGACATGCACTCTCGAGTATCAACAAGCAGAATGTCCAAGAGAAGTTTGGTTCTGAAAGCTATATTAAGATATGTACAATTTATTCGCTAACACGTATTCATGGTTTAAGATCACTGCATTTGAGGACATTCGGCTCTGTTAACTTTCAAGGATGCTGTATCTTGCATTCTGCAATGTGCAGTGTCATGTACAGGGTATAGACGCAGAGCGTTGGGGATAAGTTGTGGATGTTCTAACCCGGGCAACATCATCAGCACTTCTTCTACGCAAACGATTCAGATTGCATCCTTTTACATCTTGAACCTGCAACTGCTCCAAATTTGTAACAACCTCATCCATGTTTGGTCTCAACTTGGCTTCTACTGAAAGGCACTGTAGGGAGAGTATAGCAACCTTAAAAACATCTTCTAATTCGTATTGGCCTTCAAGGCGACTATCTAACACGCGCAAAATCTTATGCTTGTTGCATAGATAAGGCTTTGACCATTCCACCAAATTGTGTTGTCTTGTTGGTCTATTCTTGTCAACAACTCTCCTCCCTGATAATATTTCCAGTAGTACAACTCCAAAACTATAGACATCACTCTTAGCAGTGTGATTACCTTCATCAACAAAAGTTATTTTACTTAAGCTACTAAACTAAATGATATTTAGTAGTATATTCTTGAGTATGTTAATGAACTCGAGATATAACATACTAGAAAAAGTTGAATAAAACATCAAATTTGATTTTGTCTAGTGGTCATAATACCTGTGGATAGGTATTCCGGAGCTGCATATCCATAGGTTAGCTTGGTGGCGACATCACTTTTATCAACCGTGGACAAGTCCTTTGCCAGGCCAAAATTAGAAAGTTTTGCATTGTAATTCTGTGATCAAGTAAACAAGGAAAATTTCAGATATGATACATAAATAAACATAATGTATTCATGTGTGTGTACAAAAAGACACATACGGAATCTAGCAAGACATTTGAAGTCTTGAAATCGCGGTACATCGCTTTTGTTTGAGCACTGTGAAGAAACGCAAGGCCTTTGGCAGCACCAAGAGCAACCTTTAAACGTAGGCTCCAAGAAAGAGGTTGAAAATATGAGCCTCCTGTTAACATCATTATTGGTAATATTATTAGGCTCATATTACCAATAATAATTCACTTCAGCCTTCTCAAGTACAACAATGTGAGTAGATGAACAAGGAAAACTCACTGATGAACAAGTGATTCTCCAAGTTGCCACGAGGCATAAATTCATAGACAAGAAGGCTGTTGTCATCTTCAAGGCAATATCCAATCAATTTGATTAGATGAGGATGAGAAAGCTGGCCTAAAGAGTTCACTTCAGCCTAAAATAGAAATGGAAAACATTAATTGATGTAACACTCAAAAGAAACCCTTCTTAGTTTCCCCACCACTAATAAGATTAGTTTAACAGAAAAATATAGATAAGAATAAACATGTAAAAACATTCTCGAACATGTAACACAATAGTGTTGTCAATTGCGGTTCACGGAAAATAACAGTTTGGTAAAATTCCGCTACTTTACAACGCTACAACGCCACTATAGGCGCCATTTGACAAAAGTTTGTACTAAATAGCTTATCGTGGAATAATAGTGATTTGTTTAAATTCTGCTATGATATAGCGCTACTGTTTGAAAACACTGCAGCAAAGTTAGTGTTTGCTTGTTAATATGATGAGTTAAACTTACAAACAACTCCTTGTGACCTTTGAAGCCATCCTGATAAAGTCTTTTGACAGCAGCAGCAATGCCTTTGCCAGGTTTGGCAGCCGAAGACGAGTGTTCATCAATCCAACCCTTAAACACACTATGTCCCAAGACATTGTCTACACGGAAATTTCTTGTTGCGACCTGAAGTTCGGTAGAAGTAAAGCTCTTCAAATTTGTTGATTGCAAGATCTCCTCCACCCCCTGAGCAGTCCGAGGCACCGATACTATTGGTACCTCAGTATTACTTGAGCTACCGAGATCACCAGAAACCTTGCTACATGGGATACTGAGATCTTCTGTATTGACACTCACACTCTTTGAACTTAACCCTGAAACTGAAATGATATGATCAATAAAGCTGATATAAACTAAATTTTAAAAATTAGTATAAATATGTAATTAACATTGACCAAGGTAATTACAAGCTGATCTTAATGTTTAAGAATATATGAATACCTGAATTAGTTGGGCCTTCAGCTTTGTTTTGGCCGCCCAAACAAACTCCCATGGCAGAAACAATACTAATTCCCATAGTTTTGTTTCCTATAGATAACAAAAAAAGAAGATAAGGTCAAGTACAACATAAATTAACAATGATTGTGAATTTAAACTGTGTGAGGAAAAAAGAAAGAAAGAGGAGTTTAAGAAAAATGACAAGAAGAACCTGTTCGTAATGAAGTTCAAGGAAGGATATAGAGAAGAAAAACAGGAAGGAGGAAAGGTGAAGAAGAGTGTTGATATGTAGAGAACTAATATGGAGGAGTCTTCTGTGGTGGCCCAGAGGGGCAATATCTATGAAGCGCTGACACAGACACAAGTTGGTACTAACACGTACACACTAATAATAATTTAAGAAAATTGAAGTCACGGAATATAATCACATGTACCCATATCGAACATCAACACATGTTGGACACCTGACACGCCTTCAATGTAAAGTGTCGCTACATGAAGCAAGATATTTTGTTAGAAGAAGAGTATAACAGTGTTTAAAAAGTTGAGCAACTTGACTTATAGTTTGGATGTATTAGTAAAGACGCGTATGAAAGGTGAAGGGGACGAAGGAAGGTGAGTATGGTGATTCATGCATGAGATTCATTGTATGACATGTAGTGGGAACTGGTTTAACTGTAATGGACCCCCTTTTGTTTTGTTTAGATTGGACAAAATCCATAATATTTATTTGCAAAGTTTTCTAGTCCATTAGATTTTACTGTTGACATCCCTACATTTAGTTTCAGATGGCTTCTCTTAGCAAGTGGAGCATAAATGCATAATTGGACCTTTTTTGGCCTTTAACATGATGACTTAAGCAAGTGATGGTGAACATGGTCCCCCTTTTTTTATCCTCACTCCCAATTCCACTATTTGCTAAGATATTATCTAAATTTAATATCTATCTAGACTTTAGTGGAAATAATACACATGAATTTATTTATTTTTAGACAAATCACCAAGGTCGAGAAAACGCTAATAGATGTACTTATATATTATCTACCAACAATGTTCAGACATCAGCAACAGAATTCAAACACGGGCCATTCTGGAATCCAAGCTGAATCCTTACCAACTGAACCAACTTGAATTGACATACACATTTTTTAATAGCAAAAATACAAACTGAATTTTTTATCCAAGTGATTAATATCTTAATTTCCTTCAATGATGTTTTATATGCGGGTCTTCGATTAAAATTGTTAAAAGAGTTGTCTCTTTTAAGTGGGTTCATTTTACTAGTACCAGTATATTTTTCTCAGAGACTTCGCCAGCTTAGTCATAATTTGATTGCTGATGCTACAGGCGTTACTCATCCGCGAGTGTAGTTTGTTTTTCTTTGTTGTCCTTGTTTCTTTTGTTTTCATTCTCATGAAAAAAGCTAGCAACTAAAAGATAAAGCTTGACAGTTATGGTAAGGGTTCTAACATTAGGAAACAACGTATCAAAATTAACTATAATAAATTGAGCTAACAAGATAAACATACAAAAGCACTAGCAATGCTAGTTATTCATGCTGTTAAAACACCAAAAAATCCAATTATTCTTTGACATATGCACTATCAACAAGCAGAATGTCCAAGAAAAGTTTAGTTCTCAAACAGTAAATATAGTAAGATATGTACAATTTATTAAGTAACACAAATGTTTACGACGTGGAATCACCTCACGTGGGGACATTCAGTTTTGTCAACTTCCAAGGATAGTGTATTTGCAGTGTGCATTGTCATGTACAGAACATAGAAGTCGAGCGTTGTGGATAAGCTGTGGTTGTTCTGGCATGGGTAACGTAATCAGCACTTCTTCTACGTGAACGATTCTGATTGCAGCCATTTACATCTTGAACCTGCAACTTCTCTAAATCTGTAACAACCTCATCCATGTTTGGTCTCAGCTTGGCTTCTATTGAAAGGCACCGTAGGGATAGTGTAGCAACTTTATAGGCATCTTCTAATTCATATTGGCCTTCAAGGCGACTATCAAACACGTGCAAAATTTTACGCTTGTTGGATAGATAAGGCTTAGCCCATTCCACCAAATTGTGTTGTCTTGGTGGCCTGTTCTTGTCGACAACTCTCCTCCCCGATAACATTTCCAATAGCACAACTCCAAAACTATATACATCACTTTTAGCAGTGTGATTACCTTTATCAACAAATCAGTTTATACTAGTCACTAATCAAAATGATGCAATTGATTCTTGAGCAAGTTAATGAACTCAACAGACAAAAGATACTAAAAAAGTTGATTAAACAACGGAAATTCAAATACAGAAAGACATAAAATCTGTCTAGTAGTTATTATACCGGAGGCGAGGTATTCTGGAGCTGCGTATCCGTACGTTAGCTTGGTGGAGACATGACTTTTATCAACCGTGAGCCCTCCCTTTGAAAGCCCAAAATTAGAAAGTTTTGCATTATAATTCTGCGATCAAACCAGCAAGGAAATTTTCAGATATGATACATAAATAAATATAATATATTAATGTGTTTTTGTGTGTAGAATAGGACACATACTGAATCTAGCAAGACATTTGAGGTATTGAAATCACGGTATCTTCCTTTTGTTTCAGTGTTGCGAATAAATGTAAGGCCTTTAGCAGCACCAAGAGCAACCTTCAAACGTAGGCTCCAGGAAAGAGGTTGAAAATATGAGCCTCCTGTTACATCATTAATGGTAATGTTATTAGGCATGCCTTCTCCGGAACAAGTACCAATAGTGTGAAAAGATGAACTGGGAAGTACTCACTGATGAACAAGTGATTCTCCAAGCTGCCACGTGGCATAAATTCATAAACGAGAAAGCTATTTTCATCTTCAAGGCAATAACCAATCAATTTGACTAGATGAGGATGTGATTGCTGGCCCAGATAATTGACTTTGGCCTAAAATAGAAATGGATAACACTATTATATATAACACTCAAAACAAATCCCCTCCTTTTGCATCTGTTTGGATTTTAATGAAATCATGGTCACGCTGCATAGAAGCTTCAATTCGCAGCTTCATGAAATTCACGGTCAACTTACATTGAGACGTGAAATTTGCTAACTCAATGTGAATCCAAAGACGGGCTTGTTTCCGAACCACTAATGAAATTAGCTTAGTTAAGAAATATGAATGAGATTAAACTTGTAAAATATTCTCAAACATGTAATAATAATCGCATACTGCGGAAAATAGCGGTTTAGTCAAATTTTGGTACACTAAATGTATTAGCGCCACTTTGTACTAAATACTGTATTACATAATAATAGCGATTTATTCAAATTCACCTATTGTGCCTCAACAGTTACACTATTTTCTTCTTCTTAGTTATAAGAGTTAAACATACCATGAACTCGTTGTGACCTTTGAAACCATCTTGATTAAGTCTTTTGACAGCAACAGCAATGCCTGTGCCAGGTTTGGCAGCAGAAGATGAATGTTCATCAATCCAACCCTTAAAAACTGATCCAATATCACCATCTCCTAACAAACTGTCTACACGAAAATTTCTAGTTGCATTCTGAAGTTCTGTCAAACTGAAGCTCTTCAAATTGGACGATTGCAAGATCTCCCCCACACACGGAAGAGTCTGTGGCACCGATACCGAAGCTGCTGATACCTCACTACTTGAGCTAATGATATCATGAGAAATCCTGCAACATGGGATACTGTGATCTTCTGTATGGACGATCACACCCTTTGAACTTAACCCTGAAACTAACATCATATGATCAACAAAACAAAGCTTACACAAACTACATATTACGTATTAGTATACTAGTACTAAACATATACAATTAACATTGACCATGGTAATTAACTAACAAGTTGATCTTAATGTTTAAGAATATGAATACCTGAATTAATTGGGCTTTCTGCTTTGACCTTGCCGCCTAAACACACTCCCATGGCTGAAACAATACTAATTCCCATAACTTTGTTGCCTGTAGATCACAACAACAAAGCAGAGAAGAAGGTCAACTCCAAAAGAAATGACTCATGATTTTGAATTGAAACTGAGAGAAGAAAAAAGAAAGAACGAATTAAAAAAAGGAAAGACGGAGGAAGGAAAATGACATGAAGAACCTGTAGTAATGAAGTTCAAGGAAGGATATAGACAAGAGAAAAAGCAAGGAGGATAGGTGAAAAAGGTTGTTGATATGTAGGGAACTAATATGGGTGAGTGTATTGTGGTGGCCCACAAAAGCAAGATCGATGAAGCACTAACACAGACACGAAATAGCACTAATGCGTGTACAAACATAAAACAATTTAAGAAAATAGAAGTGATTGAATTGAATGTAATTACGTATGTTAGTGTAGTATTATTGGTTTAGACATTAACATGTTCAAACACTTGACATGCCATTATTGCGAAAAGTGTCGCTATATATAGCAAGATAGAGTGTCATAAGAAGAGTATAACAGTAATAAAAAAGTTGAGCAACTTGACTAAAAGCTTAAGCTATAAAAGTTTGGATGGATTAGTAAAGACATATGGGAAAGATGATGAGAACGAAGGAAAGTGAGTATGGTGATTCATGCATGTAACATCACATTCATTGTATTGTAGTACATGTTATGGGAACAGAAGCATGGTGTAACTGTAATGGACCCCCTTTTTTTTTTGTTTGGAAAGGAAACATTTTTCTACAAACTCCTTATTATGGTTTGCAAAACTTTCTAGTCCACTGGATTTTCTTGTTGACATCCCTACATTTGTTTTTAGCTAGTTGCTCTCACTAGAGACAAGGGGACCAGTAGTAAATACTAAATAGGTTTTTCGTTCTCAAATCAATGGTCGAAATCTTGTAAATCGATCACCGAGATTTATTAATGTGTGAAAATGTGATAATTTTAATGTAGGGAATACGAGCCCCTCTTACAAGCCGGGACTAGGTTTGAGTGCAGTTACAAGTCGATGACTGCATTAAAGAAGCTTGTGACCATTTGATCGTTCAATAACATCCTTAAACAAAATACAAAATTTCTTTAAATTTGAACCGTCCAATTTTAATACGTTGATTTAAATGTGGTGACTGAATACAACAATGATTGCATCTAATTGGATATTTTTGGCCTTATCCACTAGACCACTAGTCTTTAACAAGATGACCATTTACGCAAGAGATGGTCAAGGTCCCCGTTTGTCTTATCCTAACGCCCAATATAATGTGCTTCATGAAAATTGATAACAATTATTATCTTCATTTCATGTCTATCTGTAATTTAGATAAAATTATACGCATCTGAATAACATGAACCTCGTGGCAATATAATATGCTTCAAGAAACTACACAACAAATACATTATAAAATAATTGAGTTAACTAGATAAATCAACAAAAGCAAGTTATTTGGCTGTTACAAACACCAAATAATCCAATTATTTCTCAAAGATTAGCTATAGTAAGATATACAATATTTTCAGTAACACAAATGTTTATGGCATGGAATCACCTCATGTGGGGGCATTGCTCGTTACAATGTATTTGCAATGAGCAATGTCATGTACAGAACACAGAAGCAGAACGTTGTGGATTTACTGTGACTGTTCTAACATGGGTAACATCATCAGCACTTCTTCTACGCAGACGATTCTGGTTGCTTCCATTTACATGATGAACCTGCAACTGCTCCAAATTTGTAACAACCTCGTCCATGTTTGGTCTCAACTTGGCTTCTATTGAAAGGCACCGTAAGGAAAGTATAGCAAGCTCATATGCATCTTCTATTTGATATTGGCCTTCAAGGCGGTTATCCAACACGCGCAAAATCTTACGCTTGTTGGATAGACACGGTTTAGCCCATTCCACCAAATTGTGTTGTCTTAGTGGTCTATTCTTGTCAACAATTCTCCTACCTGATAGTATTTCCAACAGGACAACTCCGAAACTATAGGCATCACTCTTAGAAGTGTAATTACCTTCATCAACAAAGTATTTTATTTTAGGCACAACCAAAACATACTACGAAATTGAATAAATGAGCAAAGTTATAACAGAAAAACATGAAATTTGATAATAATTCGGTCGTTAAATATTATAGACGTCAAAATTGGATAAAAAAGTCATTTTTCCATCTAGAATTTTTTGCAATTATTTGATTTTATCTAATGGTTATAGTACCGGTGGCTAGGTATTCTGGAGCTGCATATCCGTAGATTTGCCCGGTGGAGACACGGCTTCTATCACCAGTGGACCCATCCTTTACCAGCCCAAAATTAGAGAGTTTTGCATTATAATTCTGTCATCAAATCAGCGGAAATTTTCAAACATGTTACCTAAATAAACATAATTTATTCATGTGGCTGTACAAAAGGACACATACTGAATCTAGCAAGATATTTGAAGTCTTGAAATTTTGGTAAATCGATTTTGTTTCGGCACTGTGAAGGAATGCAAGGCCTTTGGCAGCACCAAGAGCGACCTTCATACGTAGGCTCCAAGAAAGAGGTTGAAAATATGAGCCTCCTGCGTTACAACATTATTATTGGTAATGTTAGGCATGCCTTCTCAAGAACAACAATGTGAAATGATGAACTTGGAAGAACTTACTCATGAACAAGTGATTCTCCAAGCTGCCACGTGGCATAAATTCATAGACCAAAAGGCTGTTTTCATCTTCAAGACAATAGCCAATCAATTTCACTAGATGAGGATGTGAAAGCTGGCCCAGATAATTGACTTCAACCTAAGATAGAAATGGCAAACACGATTAAATGCATCCCTCAAAACAAATCCCTCTTAATTAGCATGTGTTTGGATTTTAATGAAATCGTGGTTACCCCGCGAGGCTGACTAAAAGCTTCATTTTGTAGCTTCATGAGATTCATGTCAACTTACATTGGGACGTTAGATTTGCGGACCAATGTGGATCCAAACACAGACATAGTTTCCCAACCATTAGTAAAATTAGCTTAGTAAAGGAACACAGGTAAGTTTTAATTGGTAAAATATTCTCCAAAAGTACTAGTCATTAAACATGCAACATAGCAATGTTGTGAACCATAGAAATTAGCGGTTTGGTCAAGTTTTAGTACGCTAAATGTTACAGTGCCGCTTAGTTCTAAATAGCGTATTGCAGAATAATAGTAATTTGTTCATATTCAGCTATGCTATAGCGCCGCTATTTTGACAATATCGCAATAGTGACATTGTTTGCTGATTAATTATGAGTCGAACTTACCATCAACTCGTTGTGACTTATGACACCATCTTGATTAAGTCTTTTGACAGCAACAGCAATGCCCGTGCCAGGTTTGGCAGCAGAAGATGAATGTTCATCAATCCAACCCTTAAAAACTGATCCAAAATCGCCATCTCCTAACACAATTTCTACACGAAAATTTCTAGTTGCAGCCTGAAGTTCTGTCAAAGTAAAACTCTTCAAATTGGATGATTGCAAGATCTCCCCCTCACATGGGAGAGTCCGTGGCACCGAAGCCACTGATACCTCACTACTTGAGCTAATGAGATCACCAGAAAGCTTACAACATGGGATACTGTGATCTTCTGTATTGACTATAACACTCTTTGAACTTAACCCTGAAACCGAAATCATATGATCCAATAAAACAAAACATACATAAACCACATATTACATATTAGTATACTAGTACTACACATATGAATACCTGAATTATTTGGGCCTTCAGCTTTGACTTGGACACCTAAACAAACTCCCATGGCTGAAACAATACTAATTCCCATAGCTTTGTTGCCTATATCCAACAGAAATGAACCATGATTTCAAATGGAAACTGAGAAAGGAAAAAAGAAAGATGTTGGAAGAAAAGTGACATGAACCTGTTTGTGATGAAGTTCAATGAAGGATATAGAGAAGGAAAAAATAAACAAAGGAGGAGAGGTGATATAGGTTGTTGATATCTAACATGGGTGAGTGTACTTTGGTTTCCCTCAAATGCAAGATCTATGAAGCACCGCCATGAAACAAGGATAATAATATAAGAATAAGTAATGGAATAATCTTTAAAATTCACGTCGGATAAAAGATGGACCGAACATGTATATAGGAAACAAGAGTCTTAACTACCAAGTCGTTCATGTTTTAGCTACCAAATCGATATTGACTTATAGAATGCTCCGGAGGTATGCATTTCCCTAAAAATAATTCATTTATTGTGTAATTTGAACCGTTCAAGTGGTAAGCTTCCATTACTTGTCTGCAAGTTGAGCAAAACTGGACCTTTGTTCTTATCCATTGGCCTCCCAATTCTATAATCATCGATCTTATTTCAATATTTGCTAAATTATCTAATAATATACTACTAATTAACCTAGTAATATTTGTACAACTATTAATTTTGGAAATAACTTTTCAATACATTCATTATGTTCTTACTCTCTTTTCTTATTTTCCTGCCTATTGTTCTTATCCCAAAATAATAAAAAAGAAATGGTTGTTCTAAAAATCATCTCAACATTGTTGTACAAATATAGTTTCGCTTCAAATATTTGCTAAATTATCTAATAATATATTATGAACCTTGTGGTAATATAATATGCTTCACGAATACTGGTAACAATTATTATTTTGAATATTTGATGTCAATCTGGACTTTAGAGACACATTTGAATATGAATAACATACTTACGATAGCAATAAACCATCGGTCAAGAAAATTTATAACAAAATAGTTGTATAAGTGTATGTCGACGAAAAAGTCTTATGCTGGAGGCATAATGATTGATGACTTACTTGAACAGAGATTGTTGTGCTAAGTGTGAGAGTCAATGATTTGACAAAGGTCGACTATTTTTTTTGTCGAAAGTTTTATTGAAAAGATTGGTCAAGACAGACTCATTGATGTGGTGAGGGTCAATCATGGTACAAGTACAAGTGTATGTCAATAACAAGGGTTCCATTGAGGGGTGGCCATAATGAATTGATGACTCACATCGGAGGGGAAAATTATTGTGTTAAGTGTGAGGCGTGTAGAAGTTTCATATTAATTTAAAAAATTGAGTTTGACCGGTTTAAAAATGAAAAGAATTATAGTTTTTTTTTGAAGGAAATATAAAGAATTATAGTTAATATCTTAAGATTTTGAGTAAGATATATATCCAACTTCATTGTTTGGTTATTTTTGATGGAATATTGCTGATTTCAAGAACTCGTACGAAATTTTGACTGACACTTACACTTGTACATACCGATAATAATTTAAGAAAAAAAAGTACTTCGTCCGTCCCATAATACATGACACAGTTGACTCTATTACGCATGCCAATACATAATTTTGAACTTAAATATCTTGAATAATATATTAGAAAAAATTATGAAAATTTGATATTTTGAAAATATTCATCGAGACGAATCTAACGACATCTTATCTGATATTATTTATCTTTGTATATTAGTAAAAAAATATGGTCAAAATAAGTTAGGTCAAAATTACACATTTTCAAATGGGTCATCTATTATGGGAGAAAGTGAGTGATAGAATATAATCTCGTACGATGTCGATGTAGTCTTGGTTTCAAATGGCAACACGTTTCAATAGGTGACCCACCTTCCGCGTGAAAAGTGTCGCTACATATTGGTATGCCATGTTATGGGAATAGCAGCAATGTCATTGGAGTGACCCACCACGGCTCATGAATCTTGCTTCCATGACTTTTTCTACAAAATCCTATATAGTTTTGTAAAGTTTTCTCGTCCATAGGATTTAGTTGTAACTTGTAAGTAAGGCTCTAGCAGGTGGAAGCTTCCATGACTTGTCTCTAGGTCAATCATAATTTGACCTTTTTTTGGTCTTTAACATGATCCCGACTTACGGTCCTTTGCTAAATTATTAATATTATAAACTTCATGGCAATACAACTTGCTTCAAGAAAATTAACAAAAGATATCTATCATCTTTATTTAATGTCTATTTAGATTTTAGTTATAGGGATCCGATAAAGTTTTACGTTGGTTATCAAAGTCTAATGCAACCATGTTCATTTACTCTCATAACAAGCTAACATAGGCAGAATGTCAATTTAGATTTTCGTGTAAAAAACAAAAAAACAGGCAAGTTGGTCTTGCAATGCAAGTTCGCTCGGGTCACGAAAAACATCAAATCTCAGATAACACGTTGACAGAGGTATTTAGATATGACACACAAACGCGAGATTTAAGCTTGGGTCATTGTGGAATCTTAGCTGAATCTTTTACCAACATGTGTTTGCATACACATTTGAATAACAAAAATACAAGTGATCAATACCTCAATTTCCTTCAATGAAGTTCTAAATTTGGTTTTTTTTTAATAAAAGTGTTAAAAGAAACAACACTTTTTAAGTGGGTTCATTTCACTGGTACTAGTATACTTTTCTCACACACTTCGCCACTCAATTGTCCTCCTCAGCTTAGTCATGTTTTGATTGTTGATACTACAGGTATTACTAGTCCACGAGTGATGTGATAGAATAAGAGAGATAGAGAGAAAATGAGATGTTAAATGAGCGTAGAAAAATAAAATGTTTTTATCTATCATTGTTGTATATTGTATTAGGAAACATCATAACAAAACTGAGCTAGCAAGATAAATTAAACATACAAAGGCACTACCAATGCTGTATTTAGCTGTTACAATTTACAAATACCAAAATAATCCAACTATTCATAGACATAGGCACTCTCAACAAGCAGAATTTCCAAGTGAAGTTTAGTTCTCAAACATTAGCTATAGTAACTAGTAAGATATGTACACTCTATTGAGTAACACAAATGTTTATAGCATGGAATCACCTCATCTAGGGACATTCACTTTTGTTAATTTTCAAGGATAGTGTATTTGCAATGTCATGTACATAACATAGAAGAAGAACGTTGGGGAAAAGCTGATGCGGCTGTTCTAACATGGGTAACATCGTCAGCACTTCTTCTACGCAAACGATTCTGATTGCATCCATTTACGTGAGGAACCTGCAACTGCTCCAAATTTGTAACAACCTCACCCATGTTTGGTCTCAACTTGGCTTCTATGGAAAGGCACCTTAGGGAGAGTGTAGCAACCTTATAAACATCATCTAATTCATATTGGCCCTTAAGACGGCTATCCAACACGCGCAAAATCTTACGCTTGTTGGATAGATATGGCTTAGCCCATTCCACCAAATTTTGTTGTCTTGTTGGCCTGTTCTTGTCGACAACTCTCCTCCCCGATAATATTTCTAATAGCACAATTCCAAAACTATACACATCACTTTTAGCAGTGTGATTACCTTCATCAACAAATCATTTTATATCAGTCACTAACCAAATGTTGTTTAGTAATTGATTATTGATTAAATTAATGAACTCAACGGACAAAACTTACTATAAAAGTTTGAATAAACAACCAAAAGTTATAGACAGAAAAACATGAAATTTGTTTCTAATTATGTTTTTAAATATTATTTGACATTAATTTCATTTTTTCTGTCTCTAATATATGTTGATAATTTGATTTTCATTAGTGGTTATAAAATATAATACCGGTGGCTAGGTATTCTGGAGCTGCATATCCGTAGGTTAGCCTGGTGGAGACATGACTTTTGTCAACGGTGGAGCCGCCCTTTGCCAGCCCAAAATTAGAAAGTTTTGCATTATAATTCTGTGATCAAGTCAACAAGAAAATTTTCAGATATGATACCTATATAAACATTATATATTCGGATTTGGATCTCCACATCTTCTGCACCATGCAGCTGCTGTAACTGTAAGGGATTCAAATTCGAATATATCCATGTGTATGTTGTGTGTGTTCAAAAGGACACATACTGAATCTAGTAAGACATTTGAAGTCTTGAAATCTCTGTATATAACTTTTGTCTCAGAATTGTGAAGAAATGCAAGGCCTTTTGCAGCACCTAGAGCAACTTTCAAACGGAGGCTCCAAGAAAGAGGTTGAAAATATGAGCCTCCTGTTACAACATTGTTGGCAATGTTAGGCATGCCTTGTCAAGTATAACAATGTGAAAAGATGAAATAGAAAGAAACTCACTGATGAACAAGTGATTCTCCAAGTTGCCACGAGGCATAAATTCATAGACCAAAAGGCTTTTTTCATCTTCAAGACAATAACCAATCAATCTCACTAGATGAGGATGAGAAAGCTGGCCTAGATAGTTCACTTCGGCCTAAAATAAATGGAAAACACTATTAGATGTAACACTCAAAACAAATCCCTCTTAAAGCCTGTTTAGATTGACTTACTCGAGTTGATCGTTGAACATGAAAACTCGCGAGAATGTTTTTAAGAGTTTAAGAAAACAGTTTAAGGCATGTCCGTATGTTGTTTTCAGCTTATTTCTATAAGCTCTTCAAGATGGCTTATGAAAACAGTTTGACTACCTTTTATTTTTGTTGTGGAAATAACTTATACATTAACCTTTATATGATAAATACTTAATTAATCTGTTTATCCCAATAGAGCTAGTTTCCTAACAAGATTAACTTATCAGAGAAACATGGATAAGATAAAAACATGTGAAAATATTCTCAAAGATGCAATAATAATCAAATATGCAACAAAGGCATTGTTTGCTTCTTAATTAAATGAGTTAAACTAACCAACAACTCAGTGGGACCTTTGAGGCCATCCTGATTAAGTCTTTTGACAGCAACAGCAATGCCTGTACCAGGTTTGGCAGCAGAAGGTGAATGTTCATCAATCCAACCTTTAAAAACTGATCCAAAATCTCTTTCTCCTAACACACTGTCTACACGGAAATTTCTCGTAGCGGCCTGAAGTTCTGTCAAAGCAAAGCTCTTCAAATTGGACGATTGCAAGATCTCTCCTGCATTACTTGAGCTAATGAGTTCATCAGAAACCTTGCAACATGGGTTACCAACATTTTCTGTATCACCATGCACACACTCTGAACTCAACCCTGAAACTAAAATTACATCAACTACATATTACATATTACTCGTATACATATGTAATTAACAAGGTCATCTTGATGTTTAAGAATATGAATACCGGAATTAATTGAGCCTTCGGCTTTGGTATGGCTGCCCAAACAAACTCCCATGGCAGAAACAATACTAATTCCCATAGCCTTGTTTCCTATAGATAACAACAAAATAGAAGAGAAGGTCAAGTCCAGCAAAAACTATTCATGATTATGAATGAATGAAAGAAAGAAAGAAAGAAAGAAAGAAAGGAGTTTTAAAAAAAATGGAGGAAGGAAAATGATATGAAGAACCTGTTTGTAATGAAGTTCAAGGAAAGATTAAAAAGCAAGGAGGAGAGGTGAAGAAGTATGTTTATATGTAGGGAACTTATATGGGCATAGTGTGGTGGTCCACATAAGAAAGATTTATGAAGCACCGACAGAGACATCAGACACGAAATTAGAATTAACACGTGTACATACAAAATAATTTAAGAAAATGAAAGTAATTGAATATAATAGCATGTGTTGTTTTTGTATTGGCATTAAATATCAATACGTGTCCGACACCTTACACACCTTGGTATCGTGGCATAGAGCAAGACTGTATCAAAAGAAGAGTATAGTTGTTTTCAAAAGATTGAGCTACTTGACTGAAAATTTAAGCTAAAAAAGTTTGGATGGATTTAGTAAAGACATATGGGAAAGGTGAATGGGACAAAGGAAGGTGAGTATGGTGATTCATTGTAACATAACATCACCTTTATGGTATGACTTGTTATTGGAATAGAAGCATGGAGTAACTGTAATGGACCCCGTTTTGTTTTGTTTTGTTTTGTTTGGACTTGAATCTTGCCATTCTGCAGCTGCAAAGTGGAATGGAAACCCCTTTTTACAAAATCCATTGTTTGCAAGACTTTCTAGTCCACTGGATTTTGTTGTTGACATTGCCACATTTGTTTTCAGCTGGCTTCTTAGTCCTACTATAGACATAGATAAAGACCAGTAGTAAATAGGATCTAGCAAGCTAAAGAGATTGCAGTTACATGTTACAACCGTCTGATCTCAAATCAATAGTTTAGATTGTTTAAAAATAATTGATTGACGGTGTAATTTGAACTTTTTTATATCAAAAACGATTGAGGTTGATTATCGCATATATCTATGTGGTGCAGAAATCGGGTCCTTCCAGCAAGTGGTATGCTTGCATAATATATTATTAACTTCATGGCATCCACTGGCCTTCCAATTGTATAAGTCACAAGTGGTGTTTGAATATTTGCTACATTATATAATAACCTCATGGTAATATTATAATATGCTTCAAGAAAATTGATAGAAAACATTATTTTTATTTCATGTCTATCCAGACTTTGGAGTAAATTATACACATTCGAATTTGAATAAAATAAAAAAATAAAAAAAACTTGTTGGTCCAAGTGGTAAGTACCTTTTCTTTCAATGAAGAGCTAAACTTGAATCTTTGAAGAGCTAAACTTGAATCTTTGAATAAAAAGTATTAAAGATCTTTGCTCTTACAAGTGGGTTCACATTACTAATATTTTTCTCACAGGTTGCCACTCAATTTCAATGACCTTCCAGCAAAAACGTCAACATAATCACAATGCAGAACAAATGTCATTTGTTTATTAACCAAACAATTCTAGGAAAGATTGGCCGGCAATTTCACACAACAGATATTTACCTACATTAAGATTCTTAACCTATGACCCTTTTTTTTTCAAACCACAATGTTTTTCAGGTTCTAGTGACCTTCAAGGTTGAGTGGTTGAAATATTGCACTGACAGTGCCTACATGTAAATAGGACGGTGCATCTACAAGCACCGCAGTTCAGCACTTTTCTGCAAACAGAAAAAAGCTATTTTGTCTGAGATGGGCATACCATGAAGGGTAAAATTACAACAAACAGTGCTGATCTTCACAAAGAAGGAACGAAATTGAATAGTGATACTATAGCATAATGAATACAGTACATATTCACGAACTTATTTAGATTTCAGCATCAGTTTTGTGCAATCATAGCAATTAAAGAAATACATCTTCTACAGTGCCTCGCTTTTAAATAGCAAAAGTACAATTAAACAAAATTGTATTCAAGATTAAAAAAAAATTAACAGTTTTCCAATGTAAATAGACTTCAATCTTGAGTTGCAGCTCCTTGGTTGAGCTCAGCAAACCTCATGCCAACACGCATAGAGTGCTTCAGAAATTTCTCTGCACATCTTCGAACACAGGTTTCCTCTTGCTTTTGCAGGGATTTATGCTTAAATGTATCCACACAATCATGAAAGCATCTCTCCACCAGGTTATTATACATTCTCAGGCTGCAATGCAATTTAAATAATAATCAGATAACCCTGTCTGGCAATATGTCAACTAGGCAAGCAATCATTATAATTGAACAGCGCCAAAAATACAAGATCCCCTTAATGTAATGAAGCAATCACCAATCACCCTAACAAAGTCGTATGTAAAATAAACAACCAAAATGAAGAGTTACAGAGGGATATTAATTTATTAGAACTTGTAACAATTTAGTAGAACTTATAACGGACTAGTGTGTGTTTGGATTTCATTTTGTAAGAGCTAAAACTTGAGTCACATTTAAAAACTGAAATTCAATCATACCACTAATCTATCATGAGACCCACATTGAGTAGATAAGAAAGCTCAATATAGTACTTTACGTAGGGTCTGTTGGGATTGAATAATTTGAGCTTATCTATAGGCAGAAACACTTGTGAGACCGTTTGGGAGAACTAAGGATAACACCTTATGACATGTTGATAATTTGTATAACTTGTATTCATCTTATTTCCATAAGTTGTCCAGGACAACTTATGAAAATAGCTTATATGAAAACAGTTTGGCATTATTTTATCTTTTGTTGTAGAAATAACTTATACATTAGCATTAATGCTATAAACTGTTAATGAAGTTGTTTATCCAAACAAGGTCTTAAGCCATGAGGTTCTTAGACTTGATGAAATAGTCTTTTGTATTAGACTCTCCTTGTGGGCTTAAGTCATAACAGTTTGTGCTTTCATTGAGAGTTAGGCTACAGAAAGGAATAGAACAAGGTACGCAACTGAATAGTGAATACTGACAAATGAGTGAACCTGCCAAATGGGAAAGGAATACCACCAACAGGTGAAAGCCGTAGTATATGTCGGCTCTTAAAGTCTTAAAGGGTCATAAGTCTCACATTGAGTAGATAAGACAAATTAATGTCCTAATTAAGCCTTCATCTAATGAACTAGTGAGTATCAAAACAAGTAATTCAAACAGCAACAAATTACAGAGAAATAAACCGCTTGTTGAAAATGTAGTTCCCAAAACGTCCAGAAGAAACATTCAAAAGTCGCACTGGTTTTAAGGAGAACATCAATATCGCTTCACAGAACAAGCAAGCGCAAAATTTGCCACTATTTTAAGGACATCAAAATGTGCTGCCAACGACTTATATACCATGAAGCCTCAAATTTTAAAAAAGATTCAACCTGTAATATGCTAATACAAACCAACAAAAGAAAGAAAGAAAAAAAAAACAGTAACCCCGAAAATCTGCACGGTGGAAAACAAATAAATGTACGAACTTCGAGGTGTAAATCTGGGGAAGAAAATAGAGCTCAATGTAGTACTTAACTCGTGTGTTATGAGATCCAAATTGAGTAAATAATAAAGCTCAATGTGGTACTTAAGTCGTGAGGCTCTTCCACCTAATGAACAAGTCTCTAGGGTTAGACTCTCCATATTGGCTTAAGTCATAACTTATAACAATTAGTGTTTTCATTGAGAGTTGGACTACAGCAAGTTCTACATATAGACTGAATTAAGGTAAACAGCCAAATAGTGAATAGATGAATGAAGCCACCAAAGGGGGAAAAGGGATAACACCGGGTGAAAGGCGTTGTAGATGTCTGTTCTTGAAGAGTTGACAACTTTATGAGTTCCACATTAAATAGATCATTAAACAGATAAGAAAAATCAAAGTGGTAATTAAACCATGAGGCTCTTCCGATTTAATGAACTAGTCTCTGAGCTAAACTTAGCTCACGAGCTCAAGCCACCATAAAAATCTTATTGAGACCAAAGGTACAGAATGACAGCACACAACAAAGAACTAGCCTATTATCCAAAAACAAAAATGACAGCTACAAGTGTTTAGAGGAAAAACAAGTAATTCACACAACAAATTACCGAGAAATACACAACTTGTTAAAACTGTAGTTCCCAAAACGTCCATAAGCAACATTGAAAAGTCACACTGGTTTTAAGGAGAACATAACTATGGCTTCACATAACAAGCAAGCACAAAATTAGCAACTATTGTGCTGTCCATAACTTATAAATTAGCATGAAGCCCTCAATTCAAAAACTGATTCAACACATATTGCTAATATAACCAACATAAGAACAAAAACTAACCCAAAAATGTACTAACTTTGAGACATAGTGTAACTTAAGTGTAACTTAAGCAAACGAAAAATTAGTCTTTTTTAATTACCACTTTTAAATCTTAATTTATTAGACTTTATTGGTAACAGTCTTCTAGAGTGTGTTTGGATTTCATTTTTTTTAAACCTTAATTTATTAGACTTTATTGGTAACAGTCTAGAGTGTGTTCGGATTTCATTTTTTTCATTTTGTAATATCTAAAACTTTTGAGTCATCTTTTTGAACTGAAACCCAAACACACCACTAATATTTTATGAGACCAACATCGAGTAGACAAGAAAACTCAATGTGGTACTTAAGGCATAAGGCTCTTCCTTCTGATGAACTAGCTTTTGGGCTCTCCTGGTGAGCTTAAGGGTGTTTTCTGGAGGAGCTTTTGGAAGGGTTCTGGATGGCTAAGTCTATAACTTGAAATATATGATATTTTCAAAAAATAAAAATAACATGATAAATGATTGTATAGTACTCCAATCACACTTAATCAAAAAAAATTTATAGTGTCTGTAATTTAACAATGAAAAGTAAGTCCTCCCCTCCAAAACCCTCCATCAAAACATACCCTAAGTCATAACAATTGAAGTTATCATTGCAAGTTAGGCTACAGAAAGAGCTGCCTATGGGCTGGATGAAGGGTTGTCTATAGGCTGGATGAAGCTACACCACTGAATACTGATCGATGAATGAAGCCACCAACGAGTAAGGGATAACACCGGGGAAAGCCGTTATAGACATCGGCTCTAATAGAGGTGGCAATGTTATGAGTTCCACATTAAATACAACATTATATAGACAACGAAAATCAATGTGGTAATTAAGACTCTCCCATCTAACTAACTAGTCTATGGGCTAGACTCGGCTCATGAACTTATGTCATAACAATATTCCATTAACTAGTCTATGCGCTAGACTCAGCTCATGAACTTTAAGTCATAACAATCTTCCATTAAACAGATCCCAAAGGTACTAAAAGACAGCATGAAACTAAGAACTAACCTATACTCCAAAAAACATGACAGCTACAAGTAATTCACACAACAGCAATTACAGAGAAATAAACCACATGTAGAAAATGTAGTTCCCAAAACGTCCAGAAGAAACATTCAATAGTCACACTGGTTTTAAGGAGAACATCACTCTGGCTTCACATAACAAGCAAACACAAAAATTGCAACTATTGTGCTGCCAATCATTTACAAATTACCATGAAGCCCCAAATTCCAAAATAAATTCAACACATTATGCTAATACAAACCAACAGGGAAAAAAAAAACCTAATTTTTTTTTTGGGTAAACAAAAAACCCTAAACTTTACAAGGTGGAAATCAAATAAATGTACCTCCTTTGACGGGGGGTAACATAAGTAATAGAAAAATTAATCATTTTTAATTTAAAAAAAAAACGAAGCAATGATTTTGGGAGCCTCACCTGTCACGGATTTGGAGCTGATCGATCATGGAAGCCATTCTTTGTTTATCTGCCTCTGGAAGATTTTCCATATCAGCAATCATGCTTTTGTCCATTTTGAATCGAACGATTTCACGCAGTGATCTAGGGTTTTGAGATTGGGTTTTTTTTTCTGCCGTAGAAAGTGTAAACCCTAATCAGGTGTGGAAGAAGATGGTATATATACTAGGTCACAGTAATGCTACCAGCCACTTCTTTAAACATATACATGTGTCATTTGTCTTGGAGGTTAAAAATGAAATTAACAAATACAAATTAAAAATGACTTTTTTTTATAAAAAAAAAAAACAAACAAGTTCGAGCCAATTTTCATTAATAATTAAATGTTGAATATATGTTGCAATTTCAAGAAAAATATGAAAATCGACTAAAGACGTGATTGTCCTGGTTGGACATGGAGCAGTTTTACTGGTTAGTTTTCGTACAAACTCAACATGTGAGTTTTTAAAATGATTTGAAAGTACATATTTACGCTCATTGAGTATAGCATCGAAATACGAGACATTGTCTTTGTGATGATGAACATTGTCCACCACAAGCTTCGAGTCATATTCAAAGTCCAGATTTTCTAATTGTAGATCATGTATGCATTGAAGAGTTGGCAACAAACTGCTGATTGTCCTTCGTCGATTGAGCACATAAGGAAAAACCACCTAGTTTTGGCGAGAACAAAGCTACCAACATAATCTCTAATGCACATTTCTAACCCAATTTGGTCCCTGGATATGTAACGAATAGGCACAATAGTCCTTCAATGTATGAAATTTCAAAATAGTCTCTGATTGTGCATTTCGTTAGTCAAAATAGTCTCTAACATTAAAATATTTTGTTAGTATTGTCACATTATTTACTTATTGTCATATCAGTCCTTATAAATACTTACTTATTGTTAGAGACTATTTTGACTAACAAAGTACACAATTAGAGACTATTTTGAAATTATCTTTTTAAAAAAAAGACTTTTTTAAAATTTTGATACAATGAAGTACTATTGTGACTACTCCATACACATCCAAGAACCAAAATGACTATTTCTCCAAAAACGAGTCATCACATTGCACTTGTATTGACTCGCCTCTGGTTTACTCCACGACTTTGTGGCTTGAACTTCTTGTATGTGTATACTACCATTTTTCAGAGCCTAAACGTTCTTCCAAGTATCCAACATAATATTTCCCCTTATCATATTATGTGTCGAGCTTTCCATAACATTATTCCTTCTTTTTTTATTTCTTGTTGTCCATAAGCTTCACGTGGTGACTGCTAATGAGAAATAATTTGCATCGCATTGACGCAACAACTCAAGGAGCATGACCTGCACATCAGTTTTGATTTATTTAACGCACAATAAAATAAATTATTCAAACTGTCTTAAATAGTTTATTTTATTTAAGAATATAATTATTTAACGAGAGCTAAATTAACTACGAATTGAGGATAAGGAAACAACAATTTATGTGTGGAAAAACAATTTAGGCATGAAAAAAAGAAGTGAAAGAAAACGATTTTTTCCCCAAAATAATGAAAATTGAAAGAGAGGGTTAGAGGGATAAGCATAAGAGATAAGTGGAAAAAAGTTAGCATCCTCCAAATCAAAGGGAAAAGTGATGTGTTTCACCATAATTTCATCTCTGTTCCTTATTTCTTGACATTCCAAACAGGAGAAATTGGATATCTCTCTTTAATTTCTCTCTCAGCAATCTCTCTTCTTTATTTCACTCAAACCAAACATATCTCTCTCTCCTTTATTTCACTAAAACCAAACAAAATGGTAATGCCAAAGTTTACTATATGATAAACCCACATCACCCTCATTCTTTCTCATTTTAATTTTCTTCCACTGCATCCATCCAACCTCCATTATCGTACTGCTTATTACCTCCACTCAACTCAACCAAGTTTTTTATTTCATTTTCATTTTCTTGCTTTTATTTGATTTCTTGCTTTTATGTATCATTGAGTAAAGCATTTTCAAAAAAAGTTTGAAATTTTTATTCACCTTCTGCCAATTTTTGTGTACTCTATGTTCAGGCCCATTGGAGCCCTACCCCCGAATTTGGATCAAAGCATAACCCCACAAGAGTGTTGCTTTTCTACATTCAAAATGTTCCAGGAACACAAGTAAAAGACCAAAAAATCTGGCGGCAGTTAACTACCGTTGGGGGTATTTTAGTAATTTACTTGTGTTGTTAAGAACTTCTGAATGTCACAAAAGCAATTGTCACCCCACAAATAGATCGAAGCATAACTTCTGAATGATTGGAGCATAACTCCCGATGATGTAAAATATAGGCATTTTAGGCAACTTGAGGGGTGTGTGAGCAATTGAAGAGGCCTAATGAGCAATTTTCCAAAAGCAGACCCACCCCAATAGAAAACTTTTTGTTTAAAAACAAGCCCAACATGAAACTTGATACAAGCATGTGGGTCAAAATGAGGATTGCTATTTATGCTTCTAAAATTGTTCTCGGGCACCCCATAATCACTCTTTTACCCCTAACGGTAGTTAACTGTTGTTCGAGGTACTTTTTCAATCAGTTAAACCGAATTAAAAAAAAGTTTGGACCGATCTAAAAAGTGTTGAACGACACTTAACTATTGTTGGATATACGAATGATACTTAAATTCACGTTGGATATACGAACGATACTTAAATTCCGCTCAGCTAGTGACACTTGCATAAGAACTCAACGAAAATCGCATCCCATATTTGTGAAAATATCTACATAAGAGTTAGTTTTAAGATACAAATGGCAAATCTTCACTTTCAATCAACTCAAGTAGTTGACTAATACGCTAAATTACATGTCAACCCTACAACACATTCAATAGTTTTATAGGTCAAACTTTTGACAACAACTTGAGAATCAATACCTAGCTTAACTTTCTTGTATCCCTTATTGTAAGTCAAATGCAACCCTTGTAACACCCAACCCATTCTTCACAGACAATAAGCATTACAACAACCAATGCATTTAGCAAAACCACAAGTCCAATTACTATCACATCCTCGAATCAATATGCCACAACCAGCAACTAAACATTTCCAACTAGTGCCATATGTATGTAATTCAACCCAATTTGTCATAGGATGATACCAATGAATAAGAATTTGGACTTTAGCATGTCAATGCAAGACACAAACTCTTTCCAAAACATGTATATAATAAGTAAAATCATTTTATGATAACTTCTGCAACAACCTTTTTCACCCTTCTTTTGGGATAAAAATAAAATACACACACACACACACACACACACACACACAGAGCCAGAGAGAGAGAGGTAAAATTATCTCAAAAATTGTCTCAAGATGAATGTAGGTGTATCATTTCTCAATATGTAATTTCCTTTAGATTACATTTTAGGTCGATTTGATTTGATTTCATAGGTTTTAGGATCAAACTTATATCTAAAAATTTTACTCGATTACAAATAACATTGAGTTGAGAATTAACGGGGAACATTAGGAATGAGAGAAGCATGTGAGACAACGAAATGAAATAAAATCCAAGTCCACTTAAACTAGAGGTAGACCTAAACTAGTATTACTAGGATTTAGTGGGACGATTTAGTTTGATTTTCAAGAGAAAAAAATTGAACCAAAAAGGTCGTCAATTTGATTTGATTTAATTCTTGCAATATTTTTTTTATGGAACTCGAATATAATTGAACTGGTGAATAGTTTGATTTAATTCGTTATGATTCTTTTACACAAAAACTTTATTAGTTAATAAATCAACTAATTAGAAAATTATACAAAAATGGAAAACAACCAAGCAACAAGTTATGTCGCTAACTCTTTTTTAATAGCAAAATCGTTCATTTTTAACAGAACATCCATGGATCCGGGAGACACGGGATTTTTATATACAACCATTTGAACTCATTGTAGAAGGTCAACAATCTCTAGTCATAGGAAGCCAAAATTGTCAAACACAAATAGTATAAAAACATGTTAATTGTTGTAACATGTTTTCTCATGTTTTGTCTCTTTGCTTGAAGCGGAATTGAGGGATGCATGTCCCACGGTAAAAGTCCTGGTCCCCAATCTCACAAGTGAAGAAACCCAATCAAGTCTACACATGTGTTGTGCTTTATAAGGGACGATGTCCTTGCTGGTAAAATTGTTGAAGTCAAAATTTGAAACCATACCACGAAGACCATCCAAAACAATGTCAAAATCAGAGTCCATGCCACTTATATCACTGTCTCTTAATATATGATTTTTTTAGCACCCAAGATTGAGCCCTAAAAGCCACAGGGAAGCTTCTACTTCCAAGTACAAACTCAATCCTTCATCCCTAATAGGTAAATAAGCAACCCTCCACTAAAGGTCCCCAAAGAAAGAACCTCAACCAACAACAATGTCTCCAACCGCCCCTTGTAACTCTTTATCAAACAACATAGAAGCCTCCTCCATGTGAATCGGTTGGCATGTCCTTAGGCCAAAGTAAAGTTCGATAATACTCATGCATGATTGAAGTAGAATAAGCTTCTTAACTGTGGAAGAAGATGTATTAACTCAACAACTTAGGAAACTCTCTTCATAGCCAACCCCTCGACAAAACCTTTATCTTGACTAATAGTCCCTCTGAGCAATTTCACCCTCAACGTTGACCTCCCAATATATTAAGGGAACAACTCCCCACGGTGCATATTTACATCACGTGAAGGCCAAAAGATCATGATCTTAAGAATATTCAGTTCAAGGCAAAATCCTAGCTCAAACTCTCAAATGATGTCAAGATCTTTGACCACTTCCTTTGAATCCCCTACAATAGTCCCATCATCATGATACCGAGCTTGAAGAATAAGCTCACAACCATCTTCAATATAATGAATAAAAGAGTGTAACACAAGAGCATAAAGGAGAGACCCCAACGAGACGCCTTGTTGCACTCCAGTGGATGACATGACATGTCCATCCCTAAAGTATAACCTTGATGTCTGACCATAAAGAAACTCAACCCATAAAGAAATAGATGAACATCTCACTCTCACCTCACGTAGTAGTGTCGTCGACCTGTCTACCAAGTTGAAACATTCGAGAAATTTATTATGAGCATAGCCAAAGAACCATCTCCCCGTCGCTGGTTCAACACTTTGTTGGCACAATGCAAAATAATATTCTCAACAAAGTATAATGTGAAGAAAAAAATTAGATATAATATAATTATTTGGTTTGTAGTTGGAATGATCGTTTTTGAATGATGTGAAATTGAATTTAATAAGTAGAAATCATATTTGTTTTGTTTGATTTGATATTTATTTATACTTTATATAAATGTTTGACTAAATTTGAATTCCAACAAGAAAACTAAACTTGAATTTTTCAACTTGAATTATACACACTATCATGGTGCAAACGCTATTGTCAAAGTATACTTGATGACATATAGTGAAACATGAGACAAAACGCGTGAGACTGCGAAGGTGATGTTTGTGCATGCTTAAGGCTTAAATTGTGACTTCTGCCTATCAATTCACTTATAATAGTCAAATCTCATGGATTGTGTGTATGCTCAATGGCTTGCATTCTATACTATTTCAATAATAAAATATATGTCATTATGACTTTTCACCTCTTCTTCTCCTTCATCTCTTTTTTTAACCTTTTGGTTTGATTTTCTAGCCATCTCTTTACATTTTGTTTAGCATATCCTATATAGTTTATATTGACTTTTAATCAGTTCAACAACCAAATTCAATTCGATAATATTAGAATTAGTTTGATTTCTTGTTTATTAGTATATGGATGTGACTGTGTAGTGATTTATTATTCTTTTTTACGCACCACAAAAAAAAAGTGACTTTTTACTTTGCTTTATTATAAAAAAAAATATGTTTTATAAGGGGATAAAAAATATAAGTTAATCGATATCACTAATAATGAAAGCTGCTGTTTATTAGCAAAAAAAACGTTGCTGTCACAACTCACAATACAAATAACATTATAAATTTTAAAAACATTAATAATGTGGTTTCATCTAATGGTTAAATAAATGTATTGATCTAATGGTGAAAATTAGTTTGTGCATGATTCAAATAGAGTCTAACTTAGGTGCATTTAGGGGCGGATTTGGAATCACAATATCATTGAGGTAATTTTTTTGTCAAATAATTAAGGGTTAATTAAGTTTTTAGTCCCTATAAATATTCACAGTTTTGTTTTTAGTCCCTACAAAATAAAATCACACTTTTTAGTCCCTATAAAATTTTCCATCAACACTTTTAGTCCCTGTCAAAAATTTCCATCAGCAGTTTTGGTCCCTAAAATGCTTAAGGAAAATGTCACAGGGACTAAAAAGTGTGATTTTATTTTATAGGGACTAAAAACAAAACTTTGAATATTTATAGGGACTAAAAACTTAATTAACCCAATAATTAAATAATACTAAATTTAATAAGAAGTTATATTAAAAATAGTTGCAGCAACCAAAATTAAAAAGAAAATAATATATTTTCCATTTGTTGTTTGTTTCAAGTTTACCAAATTTATTCTTAGGAATAACATTCCTTGGAATATATAAATGTAAATTTTATTTCAAGGTATTTAGAAAAAAGATATTTGGTTAACATTATAATGTTCCAAGGAACCTTAAAAATAGGGATTATAATATGTGATTATACATGATTTTATTTTCATCTCCATGGGAACTTTATTCCCACCATTTTCTTTGGGAAATTTTTTCTATTCCCAGGAACATTTTATACCCGGGAATAAAATTTAATAAACTTGTAACAAACATAGGCATGTATATTTTTTTTTTTAAGGATAAGCATGTATGTTTTTATGATTTTATTCCTAGGAATCTACAATTATAACTTGAAACAAACACACCCTAAAATTATATCATACTAATTGTTCTAAGAACATCTCTTTCTATATAGGTTACAAAAGATGAATCAAATGCTCTAGCATGATACTCGTGCATACAGACAGGTGAGTCAGTGCACTCTTTTTTTTTTTGAAGCAAGTTGCAATTGCGTGAAAATTACAAATAAAAAAAATTAGATCTATGTATTGATATATGAATAAAAATAATACATATGTACAAATTGTACAAAAAAATATTTTCGTATTAAATATGTGTAAAAATATAAAAATATATATAAATTTTTTTAAAAAATTGATCTCTGTATTAATATATAAGTTAAAATATAGACATGTGTAAATAAAACAAATAGGCCCTCTTAATAATATATGAGTAAAAATATAGACACATATATAAATTACAAAAAAAAATATGTCTCCGTATTAATATACGAGTAAAAATACAGACGTGTGTATAAACATAAAAAAAAAAATTAAGTATTTGTATTAATATATGAGTAAAAATATACAATGAACTCATAAAAAAAATGGGTATGGACTGGTGTGGCACTTGTCACACTATACCTTGTTCAGGTCCGATCCTATGTGCACCACATAATTGGCTAATAAATGCGGTCAATTTTTTAAAAGTGTGAACAACTACATTGACTTTCTTCCCAGTAAATTCTCCCAAAGAGTTGAGGGAATTAATACTTCAGGAAACTAGAAGGAAAAAAAAAAGTATCATGATTTATGAATGGTATATATGGTTAAGTATGATCTTAGTCCTTCTAAATGTATCAAATTTATGTATTATTCTCGATAAATTTTTTATTCGATTTTTGGTCCCTCTAGATGTTATGTTTTTAATTTTTAGTTTATGTTTTTTCACAAAAGTTCACGTTTCGTTTTTCAAAATATATTTTTTATGATATATAATTAATAAGACCATGAAATATCATTAGTTTTATAACAAGAAAACATATGTGAAGGGCATGCCCTCATCGCCAAGAAAACGTTCGTAAAAGGAAAGGCATTTTTTTTTACAACAAATGGGTTTTCCTCTGGTTACTCAACTGTTGAATCAAAGGGGTTGGAATACATTCAACAATCTTCTCAAAAGATCTATGCCTAGATGGTACGAGGTGATATCGTCACAATCCTTGGGCGGTACCAAAGAAATTCCAACAGAACCATTCAAAGCTGCTTCTTAAGATTTGGTCTCATTTCTATGTTCAGAACATCGAGACCAACACTGATGCGACTAAGATCCCTTTGGAGCGGCTTGTGGCAATTCAAACCATTATGAGTGGGGAAGCAATAAATTTAGGCGGCTTATTAAGCAAATATTTGTATAAATAGGCAAATGAAATCAGAAAGAACTAATGTTTTGGGCGTTGTGCTACGATCAACGCCATGTGTGATTAAAAGGGGGGTCATAAAGGAGGATGGCGACATTGACCAGCTGATGATGAAGCCTATCACCATATGATGGTGTGGGGATATTCTTCTGTAGGAAGAAGGACTACTGAATGTGGAGCAGTTATACCCGAAGAAGAAGCCTAAACATATGAAGCACGATAATTAAATGCAACCACAATCACCTCGACAACAATACACAAACTTCTAGCTTGGTACGGTGATTTTTGTTGGATATGAGATGATGGACACACCATACTTCGATGAAACCTTTGAGGGAAAATACCACGAGCATACAAGAAGACACACAAACACATTCCCCCCATAAAGGTTTGGAAGTGATCAAGAGCATATGGAGTTACATTTGACACAACAACAGCAAATGCTTGCATTGAGGCATCAACATTCTAGGGAGGGTTTGATTATCAGGATAACATGTAGATTTATCACTACAACCATACATGCATAGTCCTTCTTCTTGCTACCTAAATTAGAGCCATAATTGAAGCAATCAGCTCACTCCAGCCCACTTATCTCTTATTTATAATTTGGTTGTTGCTCCATAAAACATCTATTGTTATCAATATTTTTTTTATGTAACTAAGGTGAGGCTAGGCTCTTTTGTTATTTATGTTAACATAATTTTTTTGTAAGGTTTTAATATTTTGAATTGCTATGGCTTTTGCTTTTAAAAAAAAGAATAAAAAATTATTATCAACAACATTGTTACTAATAATGATTGTCCATGTGAGCATAACTCAATTAGTAGGGACATCATATTACTACACAAGGCTTTCGTCAAGGTGATCCCTTCTCACCTTACCTCTTTGTGATGTGTATGGAGAAGTTGTGTCATATGATTTTGGAAGCAGAGGATGATTCTAGATGGAAATTGGTTACTCTATCTAGAAATGGTCCTTCTTTGTCTCATCTATTTTTTTACGGATGTTGTTTTGCTTTTCTCCAAGAGACGACCTCCCAAGCCTGGGTGATGGAAGATATTTTTACTAAATTTGCTGGCACCTCAAGTATAAAAGTTAGCATCTCTAAGTCCATAGCTTTTTTCTCGAAAGCATTTACTCGCGCAAAAATCAATACAATGGTCTTTATTACCGGGATCCACAACAATTTATCTCTTGATAAATACCTTGGTTTCCCTATCTTTCATGGTAGAATGAAAAGGGGCGATTATGATTTCCTGGTTGACAAGGTCCACACTCGATTAACTTCATTGAGAAACAAATTGTTAAACAAAGCTAGAAGATTGACTATAGCTAGGTCAGTCCTCAACGCTATTCCTACTTACTACGTGCAAATAACTTGGATCCCTTAGAGCATTGGTAATCACCTGGACAAAATGATAAGGAAGTTTATATGGAAGGGTACTGATGGTAAAGGAATGCATTTGGTGGGTTGGGATAAAATCATTCGTCCCAAGAGTGCTAGGGGGCTAGGAGTTCGGGTGGCTTGAAATGCTAATAATGCCCTTCTTGGGAAATTGGTGTGGGATATTCATATTCATGCAAATAAATTATGGGAGCAGGTGTTGTCCAACAAGTATCTAAGTAATTTAAGTGTTCTAGAGGTCCATAAGAAGAACAGTGCTACCACTTGGAACTCTATTTTGAATGTGAGATCGGTGTTGTGTGATGTATTTGTGTTTCGGCTAGGCAACGACAATACTTCCTTTTGGTATTCTTCTAGGACCAAATTGGGAACCCTTGCAAGTGTGGTCCCATGGTTTGACATTCATGATATATCCTTATGTATCTGTGACTTGAATGTTGATGGTAAGTGGAATTTTAACCTGATGTACACTCTCCTCCCTAGCAATATTCAAGACTAAGTGACCTCCTTGCTTGCATAACGAAGTTCTATATCACATCACTTGGGTTGACCATCTCAACAATATTTATACGCCCGAGGCATAATATTCTTGGCTCTTCCCCTCTCATTTTGAAGAGCTCAGTGCTGAAGACTCATCTTGGAATTAGATTTGGAAAATAAAAGCTCCGAAAAGATAAATTTGTTCTTTTGGATCGCTAGTCATAACTCACTTCCCACCAAAGTGCATTTGCACCGTTGTGGTATGGCTTTGTCTCCCTCGTGTAATAGATGCAACAATCAAGTTGAAGATGTTTTACATTGTCTTCGGGATTGTACTCTCCTAAACAATGTGTGGAGATATTTGGGGTTCAATAGTCATGTTTTCTTTCAGGAATCGAACACTAACTCGTGGCTCAAAAAAAGGATTGCGCCTCTTGGACTCTCTAGTTTTTGTGGCAGGAATCTGGTGCATTTAGAAAGCTCAGAATGCGATTTGTCTTGGTAATGAACAAGTTAATATGAACAAGCTATAGCACAATGTCGACAGCTATGTCTCTTCTCTCTCTTGTCATCCTTGGGTGGCGGTCTTGTCTCTCTGTCGCAGCATCGTTAGACCACTTGACTCCTCTCCCGTTTACAGGCCACAATTCTCAATGTTAATGGGAGTAGCTTCGGTATCCCCGGGGGCTCAGGCATTGGTGGGGTTATTCGCAATTGAGAAGGGCTTTGGGTTTGCGGCTTCTCAATAGTTATTGGTATCTCGAACAACTTGCATGCAAAATTACTTGTGTTTATGCATGGTTTGAAGTTGACTTGGGATAAAGGGTACCGGTATGTTGTTTATTACTCTGATTCCGTTCATGTTATAAACTTGGTTCAAGCTCGCACCAACGACTGACATGTATACGCGACTATCATTAGAAAAGTCAAAGATCTCCTTAATCTCCCTTGAAATGTGCACCTGACCCACACCCTTCGTGAAGCAAATGCGTGCACGAATTTTATAACTAAGCATGGTGCCAATCAAGATGCTACTTGGTGTATTTTAGAGAACCCACCCTCTCCCGAACATGGAAGACTTACTTTTTGTTGATGCTTCTAGGATGCGATTCTTAAGATTGTAGTCTAGTTTTTTTTTTTTCTCTTTCTCCTTTTTATCCTTGTATCAAAAAAACATTTCTTCCATCCTAAAATATAAGCAAAAATTGGTCAACAAAAATTAATCTATTTGATTGAAAATTTATAAAAAAAATACATCAACTTATGTTGACTCACATGTCAGTCATTATAGGACGGAGGGAGTATACTAATAACTAGAAGAGAAATGATATTTGTACAACCACTTTTTGACAACTTTTGAAACACCCTTTCTCTCTCATACTCACATGTGTTTTTATTCTCTCTCTTCTTCTTCTTTCTCTCTCCATTGTTTTTGTCCAATCACAAGAGGAGAAAAGTGGTTGTCACCAGAGTTGTTTAATATTAGGGGAAATGTTAACGAGTGCCCCCGGGGCACCCTTAACCACTTTAATTGGTAAGTTTTTAATGAAAAATTGTGTAATAAATGCATTAAAAATTAATATAGTTGATTTTTTAAAAGAATGGTTACTAAATTTGGGATACTTAAAGAGTACCTCGGAGGCACTCGTTAACAAGACTCAATATTACTAGTACAAATGTCACTCCACTAACCAAAATTTACAATTCTTCATCGATTCAAAATAATGGTATCCTTCACATGTTGCATAACCATCATTGATTCATAAACCAAATTGATTTATTAAACAAACAATTGAATGGCTTTCATCCCAAGCATCGTCAAGCAAAACTTGAAATGTCAACATTCAATTGAATCTACTATAAAAAAAAAGTCAATGGATTAATGGGGCTACATGTTAGTCAAATTACCTAAATGTTCAGGCTGTGCAGTGATGGCAGCAGCATTACTAATTTCGAACTACCCCACCAGCAACATTCAATATTAAGTTTAGCCAACCTCACCTTCTCTCTCATCTTTTCTTCCTATTTCATTTTTTTCATTTAATTTATTTAAAAAGCCGAAATTATTGACAATTATTTTTGTTATTTTACTTCAAGTTGAGCTGAGTTTGGAGAACCTCTAGTTGACAAATTATAATAGAAACCAATCAAACATTGCCATGTGTAAGTCAACATGATTTCTTCTACACCCTTCTCTTGATCCAACGGTGACAATGGCACACTTTTCAACATGCAATATTTTTACTCCTTTAAATTCATTTTTTTCCTCTTTTTCCTCTATGTTGACTTTTTAATTTGTTAACCAGAATTTATGTATGACCTTATTCAAATCCAAAATTTCACCTTCTTTTTCTCACAAACAAACACAACAACTCTCTCAATCTCAACATCAGATTCATTCATTCATTCCTTTCACACAAAAGTTCTCTCATCGTTTATTCCAACGCGTACACCTCACTCTCCTTCAAAAGCGTGGTTGAATATCGAACCTTACATTAAAACCAAACACAAAACTTTATCTTCATCATAGTCAACGCCCCACTCAAACAAAAAAATAAAACTCAAACTTTTATTTTTTCCATAAACTATTGAAAGAGAAAAAATGAGTGCGTTTTCTTATTTTGTAAATAAACCTTTATTGCAAAAAGTCAACTCTCTCTCTCTCTCTCTCTCATAATCTTCTCTTATCAACTTCAACTTGTCCTTCTTCACCATTCACTTCACAATCTCTCTCTCATAGTTTCTTCCTATTCAACACAAAACCAAAACATGAAAAACGAGTTATTATAACAAGTAACAACCTTAAAACTTGTTTCATAGTTCTTGTTCCTAGTACTTGGTTTATATTCATTTGATTCTTTTGTTTTTTCATTTGTTATGGGAAACAAAATAGGAAAGTTAACGGTATGTTTCACCGGAAACAACAACAGTAACCGTAAACACGACATATCCATATTAATAACGGATCCTTTAGACGAAGGACTTGGTCACTCTTTCTGTTACGTTAGACCCGACCCGACCCGTTTATCTTCTTCCAAAGTTCACTCTGAAGAAACCACAACTTTCCGAACAATCTCCGGCGCCTCCGTCAGCGCCAACACTTCAACGCCGTTATCGACGGCGTTTATGGATTTATACTCTTACGGTTGTTTTGATAGAGCTGCAGCTTTTGAAAGTTCAACTTCTTTTGCCTCTCTTCCGTTACAACCGATTCCGAAGGCTTTTTCCGGTAACTTTGGTGGTGTTGGTGGCGGGTTTCCGAGTTCCGGTCCGTTAGAGCGGGGGTTTATGTCCGGTCCGATTGAGCGTGGGTTCATGTCCGGTCCAATTGATCGTGGTTTATTTTCCGGTCCGATTGATAAAGATAGCTCCGGCACCGGCGTTGATCAGTTTCAGAGAAGCTTCTCTCATAGTGGATTAGGGTTTTCGGTTCGACCAAGATCGAGGAAAGAAAAATGGATTCGTGTTCTTCAACGTGCGATTTCGAAGACTCTGTCACGTGGACAGGGTTCTATTGTTACTCCGATCAAGGGTGTGCCGGTGAAGGAGCCACCGGAGTGGATTCTAGCTGGTGAGAAGCATAATGAGAATTTGACTGTGAGTAGTTTGAATTTGAGTAGTGAAGGTAGTTTGGAAGATGATGATTCATTGGGAAGTCAGAATCTTCAATGGGCTCAAGGGAAAGCAGGCGAAGATCGTGTTCATGTTGTTGTTTCTGAGGAACATGGTTGGGTTTTTGTTGGGATTTATGATGGTTTTAATGGTCCTGATGCACCTGATTATTTGTTGTCAAATCTTTATAGTTTTGTTCATAAGGAGCTTAAAGGGTTGCTTTGGGATGATGGGGTTTCATCGGATAATTCGAATTTGAAACCGCGTGATTCGGTTGATGATGATGTTGTGAAAGAGGATATGTTGTTTGATGATTGTTCTCAATGTGTTGATCAAGAGAAAGGAGATTCGATTTTGAAGAAAAAAAAGAGAGGTAAGAATTCGAAGAATAAGTACAAAGATGCCGCGAAGAAGCACGAGGAGAATCAAAGGAGGTGGAAGTGTGAATGGGATAGGGAGAGATTAGAGCTTGATAGAAGATTGAAGGAGCAATTAAGTGGTGGTGACGGTGGCGAAGATAATTCTGTTAATCATTCAGATGTTTTGGAAGCTCTTTCGCGAGCTTTGAGGAAAACCGAGGAGTCTTATCTTGATGTCGCGGATAAGATGGTGATGGAGAATCCGGAACTTGCTTTAATGGGTTCATGTGTTCTTGTAATGTTGATGAAAGGGGAAGATGTTTATGTGATGAATGTGGGAGATAGTAGAGCTGTGTTGGCACAAAAAGCTGAACCTGATTATTGGATTGGGAAAATTAGACAGGATTTGGAGAGGATTAATGAAGAGACAATGCATGATCTTGAATCATGGGATGATGCTGATAAATCAAATGTCGTTCCTAGTTTAAGTGCTTTTCAGCTTACCAAGGATCATAGTACCAATGTTGAAGAGGTAAGTTTTTGCCTCTTTTAGACTTCTGTTTTTGGTTTTCTGTTTATCTGTTCATCTTAGTTGAAAAGTGTTTGATTATAATTTCAGGAAGTAATCAGAATAATAAAAGAACACCCGGATGATCCTTGTGCCGTGGTCAATGATCGTGTTAAGGGATCTCTCAAGGTTACTCGAGCATTTGGTGCTGGATTTCTCAAACAGGTTCGTATCTAAATGTACTAAATCAGTAACTTTACAGTCATCTTTACCATTAATTTTTAGAAACTCAACGGAAGGATGGATTTAGATTGCTTGCGGCCACAATCCCACATAGTTAACACGAGGCTGACTGTGTGAATGCATGAAATCGTGACTGCAGCCAATCCAAATCCAAAAGGATACAATAATTGAATGATTTACACATGCTATAACAATATTGCTCTATTCCACATTTGTTTCTCTTGTCACAAATTAGTATCTTTTTAAGTTCTTACCTTTCACCAAAAATGGAACATTGACACCTTATTCTTAAACGAATTTTAAAAAAATGTCATATTAATGCTAAGCATTGTTTTCTAAATACAACATTCTCAATCAAGTTTCTTGCTAAAAAAAGAAAGCAGAGAAGGCTGAATGTTTCATACTTGGCAATGTCTTTTATTTTGTTTTTCATTCATATATCTTCTTAACTTTAAATCCTAACTCTAACTACAAATGTTATTGTTTGCAGCCCAAGTGGAACAATGCACTTCTGGAGATGTTTAGAATAGACTACGTAGGAAATTCTCCATACATCACTTGCCAACCATATCTTAAACACCACAGATTAGGCCAAAAAGACAAATTTTTGATTCTATGCTCCGACGGACTCTACCAGTACTTGTCAAACGAAGAAGCGGTAGCTGAAGTTGAGCTTTTCATCACATTACAACCTGAAGGAGACCCTGCTCAACATTTGGTTGAAGAAGTTCTATTTCGCGCTGCAAAGAAAGCTGGTACTAACAATTCCATTTTAAGATTTCACAATTGCATCTTAGAAATTGATTACTCTAATGATTTTACTTAACTTTCTTTTTATTCTTCTTAATCTTAATCAGGTTTGGACTTTCACGAATTGCTCGAAATTCCTCAAGGTGATAGGCGGCGTTACCACGACGATGTTTCCATCATTGTCATTTCTTTGGAAGGAAGGATATGGAGATCATGTGTATAAGTATAACGAAAAAACCAACCATATATTATATCATCATCATAATATATATATATAAAAGAAGATATGAGATATATGCTGCCAAAGGGTCACGCATCCTTTTTGTTCTTACCCCCTCGCTATTCACGAGTGTCGAGTAAATTACTCAAACCGAACTTAAATATAAGCAAAAATATACATGTATTTGATATAAATTCGAGCTAAATACATGTAACTTTTTGTTTATATTTAAATTAGGAGGAGTAATTATGTAAATCAGTGGATGGTGAGGATTGTAAAGTTGTAAACCCTGGATTTTGTTTATTATTATAACTCGCACACAAAAATTGTGATTTTGTAATAAAAAAAGACATTCCTTAAAAATCTTTTCATTGTGCCACAAGCACTAGCAACCTCCACCACTCTCTGCAATTCTGGTTGGCAAGTGATAGAGCAAGTCATTAGTGCATAAGCATCTTTTCAATTTCAAAATTGAAATAACATATTCGAATAAAAATTCTTCCAAGATCAAGAAATTTATGTTTTCATATTTCAATTTGATGTGGATGAAGCACTATTTGAAAAAATATGACTCTAAAAAGCATTGTTTTTTGTCTACCACTATATTCCTTCAAGCAACATGGTCTTGTTTTTATTTTAGTTTCCTCTTACGTGTTCCAATTTAAGCGATTATGCTTTTATTCTTTTGTTTCCAATTTCTAATAAAAAAACAAATGTGTCTAGTGGAATCTCGTATCACACACGCTGCATCAAAATCAAACTTTTAATTTTGGTTTTTGACTTTAGTTCTTTATTCAACTTGTAAGAGTTGACGACTCTTAAAAATGGCTAGGCTCAAAGTATGAAAACGAAAGGGTTCAATGAACTGAAACTAAATCGTTGAAATGGGGTGTTTTTTTTTTTTCATACAAAAGAATATGAGGTATACGTGTTAGTGTAAGTGCAGATATTAATTGTCGACATAATTAATCCTCCTTTAAGAAGTTGACTTTTCCCACATACTACTATGCCTCAGAAATATTGTCATGCTTTTTTTTCTTCTTAAGGAAACAAAAATTGACATACTTCCTCTGTTTCACAATTATTGTCTCTTTAACATTTTTTTTTTAAAATAATGGTCATTTTACAATACCAATGCAACATTTATTGTTTTTTCCATTATTATACCCTTATTTATTGAATTTCATCCAACTTAACTACTCCACTAACTACAATTAATAAAAGTGTTTTAGTAAATGCTACTAATTTTACCATTGAAATCAACACAATTAATCATTTCCTTAATAATCGTGAACAAACCTTAAACGACTAATATTGTGAGACGGAGAGAGTACGAGATTGTTCCATTTCACACAAATTAAAGAAAAGGTCTAAAGAAGGAAATAGAATAACAGTTTTATCAAATTAATCCTATGTCATACTATGATTCTCATTGCCATAAATACAAAATAAACAAAATAATACCCCTTTTTCTTATATCCAAATCATAGTCAACTATTTCACATATGTCAATGAACAACTTTGACTATTAAATTTTTTAATTATTTATAGTAAAAAATTCTAAATTTTATATTTTGAAAATATTCATTGTGACAAATCGAACAACATCTTACATGTTAAAATTTGTATTGATATAATATTAGTTAAAAAATATAAATAAAGTAAGTTATATAAATAATACACATTATAAAACCACGACATATGTTTAGGAACGGATGGAGTAATAAGTTAGAAATGTTCATATAATATTTGTTAGAGGATATAATCAAAAAGGAGTAATTAATATGAAAATGACAACTTTTTAGAACATTTTGTTTACTATACGTGATAATTATTATGAGATAGATGAGTGTACTTTTTATTCACATTAGTCATACTTGTAAAAAGTAAATGATTCTATTGGAAAAATGAAATAAAAATAAATTTAATGAATTCAAATAAACATAACATATTACCTTCTCCAATGACCCGAATAATTAACACCGAAAAGTTCCCGTGAGCTTAACTCACTTGGTAAGGGATAATGCATATTATATGCAGGGGCCGGAGTTCAAACTCCGGACACCCCACTTATTGACCAAAGAAAAAAGAATTAACACCGAAAAAATAAACGGAACATAATGGATACATATGACTTTTATTTTTACACAACAAGAAGACAAAGTCTAAGAAAAAGAACAGACTCGACAATTAAACGAACAATCTTGAAATACAAACCATAGGTAAGTCATCGTCACATGATTTTTTTTAATTGACTTATTTCATATACACTTTTAATACGAAGATTTTTTACACTACCTATACAAAATGATTGTCACTAGTTTTATCAAAAATAAAATAACTGTCACTACTTTAATCATCATTACTTCTAAAATTATACAAATGGTTGAATAAGATTTGTTGACAGTGTAAAACTTTTTACACCTCAAATGTATAACAATCAATCTTATCTTATTTAACTCTATATCATATCATGCACACTTTTTATATATTAAAACATTTTATCTTCATATAATTGTAAATATTAATCCTCTACGTAACTAATCTTCATTAAAAAGATGACCTTTTATGCATATATATTTTTGGCCTTTTGCATTCACATTAGTCATACTTGAAAAAAATAAAATACAATAAAAATAAATTTAGTTCTCTGTAAGTAGAGTAATTAATATTACATTGAATATGAAAATGACAACTTTTTAGAACAATTTTTTTTCAATGTGTGGTAATTATTATGATGAGTTTAATCTTTATTCACATTAGTCATACAAAAAGTAAAGTGATTCTTCAGGAAAATGAAATAATAATAAATTTAATGAATTCAAATAAACATAACATTATCTTTCCCGAAGACCCGAAGAATTAACAACATAAAAATAAATAGAACATAATATATGCATGTGACTTTTATTTTTACACAAAAAGATGATAAAGTCTAAGAAAAAGAAAAGACTATGTGATTAAATGAACAATTTTAAAATACAAACCTCGGGTAAGTATTCAGCACATGATTATTTAAAGGGTTATGCTAAGGGCACTAGTTAAAGAAACTAAAAATGGTAAGTTTGCATTGAATTCAACAATTTTTTAACTTTTAAAAAGTCAAATCTATCACTTTTCACCATTTCTCAATACAACATTTTTAAATTTGTCCTCTTAATCAATGCCCAAGGACACTATTTAACATTTCCCTTTTGTTAAATTGACTTAATTCATATGCACTTTCAACATGAAGACTTTTTGTACTACCAGTAAAAAATAACCGTCACTACTTTAATCATCACTACTTCTGAAATCATACTGATGGTTGAGTAATTTGTACTACCAGTAAAAAATAACTGTCACTACTTTAATCATCACTACTTTGAAATCATTACTGATGGTTGAGTACGATTTGTTAACAATGTAAAACTTTTTACACCTCAAATATCATATCATGCACACTTTTTATATATTAAAACATTTTCTCTACATAGAAGCGTAAATATTAATTCTCTACGTAACTAAATTTAATATATATATATATATATATATATATATATATATATATATATATATATATATCACATTAGTCATACTTGAAAAAAGTAAAATGAAATAAAAATAAATTTAGTCCTAAAAAAAAAATTAGATCTTGAAATTCAAATATAAATTGACTTTATACCATTTGATGATCATTGAGGCCATCATCAAAATCAAAGAGTAGAAGCAATATTTTCACTTGATGACATCGAGGAAATCTAAAGTTTTCCAGAAAAAATATTTGACCATTGTCCCCAATTTTTTTTATTTCTAAGGAGGTTTCCCCCAATTTTGTTGTTGATAGACATGGATGTTTGTTGTAAAACTCGTGCTGATTTAGTTTTTATGGATTTGCAAAATTTCGTATATAATCTTCATTATTCATTGAAATGGTTGTTTTCTTAGATTTTGTGAATTTGATTGATAATATAATAAGATTGTAGTTGTTACTTTGTGGATTTCATAATGTTTGTAGCTTGAATTGAAGCAGCGAGTAATTTATTACTGTGTTTCGGAAAATCTTTACATGTCAAAAGTGTTTTGTGGGGTGAAGTTTTTTTTGGTACAAATTGTGGGGGTGAAGTTAAAAGGGGTAAAATTGGAATATTTTATAATTTGTAGGGGTAAAGGTATAAACGTAGGGGTACGTGGTAAAATGTTCGAAACGTAAATGTAGTATGAGAAAATCACACGGTAATTTTTATAGTAGTCCACTACCAACTAGTAGCTACGCCTAATTTTTTCACTTCTAAATGATTTTTTCACTGTAATCCATCTCATTAAAGAAAATGTACTCGCTAAGAGTATTTTCTATCAAACTGACTATACAAATATCTGTCTTAAAAGGAAATAAAATTCCCTAGAGTATATACGTATCTTGTCTTGTGACGCCCTCTACACCGAAAGTGTTTAAATGTAAAATTTTCATTTTAAAATACTCAAAAACATATAAAATATCACTTCATAAGCTTATTGAATGATATAAATAAACTTGTAAACATATTGTTAAAATCAAAGAGTACAACTCCAATAGTTTGTCACATTGTATAGAGATGACTCTAAATATAAACAAAAATTTCATTTGCATAGGCAATCACTAACTTATTAACAACATAAAACAAAACTAAATTTACCGTGCTAGTGACATGTTGATCTCTCATCTTCTTCATCTTTGATCACCTATTCAAGTGTTCACATCTCATCATCTACCTATACATAAGATTGTGCAAGCAACCACATGGGAACATAAAAAGTGCATGATAATTATAATTTCTAAGTTGAATTTATCTAGAATATTTAGCATGAGTGTTACAATAATCTTCAAGATTAATAATCGAATATAGTAAAACATATTAACATAAACACATGTATGTAGCTACAATTAATTTTGATTGACTAAATAATATAGCGTTCAATTAGGCATGATAAAACACGTGTATGCAGCTAAATGATTTGGTCAAAAGAAAATCTAGTTAGTATAATAAATAATTTAATAATTAAATTTAAAATAAATTATAACATAAAATCCAACGATCCCCGACAATTTATTTTAAAGTTTTAAGTGTTTCCAAGAGCGTGAAAAATCAATGGAAAAGCATTAGTCTCTTCTGGACTATGAACTAGCACATAGAACAAATGAAATTTGACCAGTAGAATGTCAGTGAGATTATAACATTTATGAACCTCATTCCGTATGTGAATCAGTGATCTCATCCCTCATATTGATCTCTCGTCCAAAGTTAGTTCAACCCGATGTGGTACATTTTGGCCTTGCCCTATGGCTGAATATCACGAGTGACTCTAGAAAGTCTGCTCAAGCTTTCATAGAGGTGGCCCCACCTCCAACACTCATATAGGTAAATCTATCAAGTGTACACCACAACCATGCACAACAATCAAATATATGAGCTATAGATTTATTAAGAGTATAAACTCAACCTCCAACGTTGTAGTATACATTATCCAACACCATAGGGATGAACTCTCAAAAATAAAATGGATAGTGTCTCATGAAATTGACAAGTGACTTGTTCTTACCCATGTGAACATAGCCTTGCGAATTTTCACAATCTACGTTGGGTTACCATCGCTCTATATTTTTGTATTGGACATAATTCATCCCCCTTCGATGTGTATATATTTCTCACTATACAGTTGTATCACAAATAATACACTGATCAAGACATCTCTCAGTCAGTATCTCATATATATATTATCAAATCATCATACATGATATATTATCATATGTTTACTTAATTAAATTCTAAGCAACAAGACCCCCAAAAAGGAGAAAACTAAATATATTTTTAGATTTAGGCTTAATTGCATGTTTGATCTCTTATGTTTATTTTAGTTTTTAGGCTGGTCCCTTATATTTTAAAAGTTTCAAGTTGGTCCCTTACATTTTAAAAGTTTTAAGTTGGTCCAAAACGTTACTCACATTGAAATAAGTTAGTCCATTCTGCGACATGATATTGAGTTTAATAAAACAAAAAAAAAAACAAAAAACATTTTAAAATTGATTTTCTAAATAAGTTAAGTTCCATCACTCATATTGTCACCCAAAGCTTTAAACGTTAAGTGACTGAAGGGACTAACTTATTCCAACGTGAGTACCGTTTTGGACCAACTTGAAACTTTTAAAACATAAGGGACTAAATTGAAAACTAAAATAAACATAAGGGATCAAACATGCAATTAAGCCTTTAGATTTATTATACAAGTCTACTTAAAAATGCTTCTAAGCGACAACGCCCCCACATTGGATAAATATTAATTCATTTGTGAATTTTATTTATGTCTACTTGAATCGTTTTCAAGTGACATACCCCCACATTGAGGAAAATAAATCCATACATAGATTAATAAAAGATCATTGTATTATTAATACAATGGCTAATCCACAATACAAATACATTAAACATAATTATATTATTTTAACACAATGGTTATTCCATAATATAAATATATTAAACATCATTGTATTATTTTAATACAATGAATAATCCACAATATGTCACCAATAATTTAAGGTGAATCTCCACATATATGTCGAATGAGTTTAGCAAGTGCACAAAAATATATCCAGGTACGCTTAAATTAATTTTAAGCAACAATATAACATCTCCATTGCACTCATTTCACTCATGCATATTAAATATATATGTATCTTCATGCTTCAATAGCAACAATCTTATTGCATCACTTAAAATAATAATTAGTGCATAATATAAAAAGTTGACAGCAAAATCACGTCATTGCCAAAATTTAAAGATATAAAATTATTTTCGAGTTATTCTCATGAAATTTTTGGGTTAATAAATTGTCAACGTTCATCCCTTAAAAGTCCCTTGCACACATCAAATACTAGTTAGAAAACATGAAGAATTTCCATGTGATATTCACATAATCTACAAGAGAGAAAATTATAGTGTTCCTAATGGAGTAAGACAACCAGAGTTTTCATAAAGTTGGAATTATACATTTCAAAGGAAGCTTGCAAGTCTAAAGACATTAGAAATTAGCTCAAATATTTTGCAAAATTGACAAAATCTATTTTATGACAATCCAAAAAAAATATCTTAAAACACCATAACTTAACACCTTTAAGATAGATTGTATGCATCGACATATCATGCAGCCATTACTTTGAAATCTATTTATTCTATATGGACACATAATTTTTAGACTGAACTCTACATATAACACATTTAACTCAAATATTATTCGGTTAAGAATGTTAATGATCAAACTAAACAATAATTACATGAAACAATTTTTCCATCCACAACATATACTTCTTAAAGCAATAGGAACACAACATGCTTTATTACAAGATTTTACTCACAAAGATAAACACAATATTCTTATTAGAAAGAAACAAAGATTCTCATTGTCAATTACACCACGTAATCTCTATACTTATAGACAAATTAAACACAATCACAAATTCAACATAACTCACGACTTTTGTGAGGTTTAAATGTTAGAATATGTACTTGATCTTTATGGATGATTTCAAGGGGATATGCGTTTAAAACTTACAATGAAGTCAATCACACCATGCTCTTCTAGCTTGTTTAGCAACCAAGCTAACTTGATATATCAATGCCTTAAACTTCTTTAATTTCTATCTCCTCCAAACCATTTGTTCCAAAATAAAATTAATAATAATTCTACATCTACAACAGATTCTCGAGTCAGTGGCAACAATCAATACTCACCAAAAAGTTTCTAATTACAAATATAACAAACAGAACATAGGTAGCATGGTCATAATTTGAAGCAAGCAGACAATTGAGACACAACTTATAATATCATATTCATTTAATATAATACTTTATGCCTGCAACTAAAGATTTCACAAAGCAAACTACAATGATCGTTTTTATTTCAAAACAGTAAACAATTAAATATTTTTGAAATAAGATGAGAAATAAAATTAATAATAATCCTATGCCGAAATACTTTTAAGATTGTTGAAAAAAATTAGACATAGAATTATTATAGAGTAATAAATCAAAATATATATTAACACAAATAAATTGACTCATAATAATATAAAAATATAGAAAGGAAAACTTATCGATTATTGACTGAGGCATGCAAATGCACCGAGCTTGAGAGATTTTCCCACCATAGATAAGTTGCCCGATGTGGTTGGTCTCATACCTTGTACTCTTCATGATACAACAGTCACTTCTTGCTAGCACCACACGTGAATTAACAAGGTCATGGGAACGAATTTTGGTTGCTCATGGGAACTTAATTCACTTTATAATTAACTATAAAATGTTGGGTCATGTTAACTTGTGCCCTAAGGGCACATGTTAAATAACCCAAAAATAGAAACATTCTCTTAAATTTTGTGTATTCAATTAATAAAAAGTAAAAAATCAAATTCAAATGCATTGATTACAACCAAATATTTCTACTTTTAAATCATTAACTTGTGCCTTAAGGGCACAAGTTACTTGTGCCTTAAGGGCACAAGTTAACATTTTCCTAAAATGTTTACATGTATAACTGCTTGTGTGAAGAAGATAATCGTGAACTCTTTTTTTTTAACCCCAAGACCTCAATTCCATTATATATATAAAACAATTGGTAACTACTGTTAGCAACATGACCAAGTAAATAGGCCACAATTAATTTTGATTGACTAAATAATGTAACGTTCAATTAGGCAATGATAAAACATGTATATATAGCTAAATGACTTGGTCAAAAAGAAAAACTGATTAGTATAATAAATAATTCAATCATTAACTTTAAAATAAATTGTAACATATAAAATATAATACATCATTGAAATCAATTTTATCCTATGGTCTAATCATGTTTGGATATATAAGCAGCTCTCAAAAATTTAGCAAATTGCACAAGAAATATCGAGAAAAACTCGTATATGTTTTTAGAGAAACACATCTGATAATTTCGAAAGAAATACACAAGTGATATACATTTCACATACTTTCCATTGAAATATCAAACACATATGTAAAGCTATAAAGTCTTTATCCTCTTGTAAGAGTAAAACTTGTATTCATACAACTTTTCATATCAATGTTGTAACTCCTCAAAGGAATAAGGTGTAGGTAGACTATTTGAGAAGATAACAAGATTAGGTTAGTCAAAAGTCTTTATAGTGGGAAATCTAAGGTATTGTCAGGTAGACAAAGATATATCTTGGTGTTTGTAATAGGTTCAAATTATAGTGAAAGCCCTTCAAGGATATACCTTATTATGCTTGTATCAAATTTCACGGTTTGATAACTAGAATCAAATAATTGTAACCTATGAAATCCGTACTTAATAATATTGCTTTGAAAATCATATCAACAAGGAAGAATTGAATTTTAAGGAAAGTCTATCATTGAATTTCTTTCCACAATCCTAAGACTTTGGGGTCTACTCACACATCCTCATTGTAGACAAAATAAAATAAACTAAGAACATAAGGTTAATAAAAAACGAAATTGTTCACTTTATTGAAAAATAACAAAAATGCAAGAACATGTGGCATTTAACATGGGAAAGGCAAAGAGTTTCACACCATGATAAAGTTAATTTTGACCATTTCATCAAGTAAAGGACACATTTTTTCATGGTCTCTCAACATCGAATATAAGTATCCACCTTCCACCATCTCCCTCCTTGCCTCCACCATACCTCATCAACAAATCTAGCAGACATTGAAAACAAACAAAAATTCACCATGTAGCATGGTTCCAACGTTGAAAACCCATTTTCATAATTAGACATGAAAAACCAAAATCCACCGGAGATACAAGGAAAAGTGGTAACTACATGGATTTGAAAAAATGTATAACCCTAATTATATAATTTTTAAATAATTTTCATGAAGCATATAAAATGGAAGGCAAGAAATAAAGGTATATTATTCATTCTAAAAGCAATCAACCGGTAAGTGGATTAGCATTACCATGAATTCCTGTCATATTTGGTTGATTTGATTTTTTTTAATGAATCAGATTTAAAATTTATTAAGCAGTGAGGTCAATGTGGTTCATAATAGCTGTTGATAGGGATTGAGAGGGGGAAGGTCCTATGAGATGGGGGCAAGGAGGGAGATGGTGGAAGGTGGGTTGTTAGATTTGGTGTTGAAAGACTACGATAAAGATGTGTTATTTATTTGATCAAATGGTCAAAATTAACTTTTTTATAATAAGAGAAATGATATTTGTACAACCATTTTTATACAACTTTCTCTCTTATACTCACATTATCTACTTACTCTCTCTCTCTTCCTTTTTCTCTCTCTATTGTTTTTGACCAATGAGAAAAGAGAACAAAAACTTGTCCCAAAAGTTGTACCAAAAAAATTGTTCAAATATCACTACTCCTATAATAAATGTCACCAAAAGAACAAAAATACAAACTCTCTAAAGTTAAGAGAATAAAGAAAAATTCAAAGTTAGAGTAAAAAATATGACGGGACATTTACAAAGACTAAAAGGTGGTGCTTTTATAAGCCAAAATTTGCACATTATAATAGCGAGAAACCCGAGGTATTCTTCCATGGTCACAAGAACAAATCAATAATGTTTGAACACACACATAAAAAGATTCTCCTCAAAATATGTAATCATCTTTTTTATCAATTTCCTCCTTATTATTAAAAAAATACTTTTTTATGTGTGTATGACCAAACACTATTTCTTTGGTCCTAATCATATTAGAATTTCTCCGAGAAACTCTTCTATAAACACAAATACAAATGATATATATATATTAAGGGACACTCACATCAAAGACAAAAATTAAAAGAGAATAAAATTAAATGATGTTGATTGATGTGATCTAATTATTTTTGTTTTAAATTTTTTCATTTGATGTGAATGTGCTCAAATATTTATCATTTGTATTTGTAAGAGTTTCTCTCTATTGATACCTTAAGCTTAATTCAAGATAATTGCATGTAGCTATACAAACGCGAATAGTGTAATAAAAAATTTCTCAAGAGTCAGGGCCCTTACGATTGTAATAGAGCATTACAACTGGTTGTAATGTTCTATGATTTCTTGTAATACATCTTCCATAATCTCATCTTTTGGCTACATATAGGGTTGGAAATGAGCCGAGTCAAATTGAACCTGTCTCAGTTCGACTCGACTCGTTAAGAATTGGTTTCGTCCGAACCTCGATTCGAGTTTGACAAGAACTTTTTTTAGTTCGAGTTCGGCTCGTTTAAAGTTCACGAACAATTTGATTCGGCTCATTAGATTCAATTCGGTTGTTCAAAGCACATAACTTTAGGTATAGAAATAAGTAAAGCCACTTGAACCACGTAACTCAAAAGTCAAAGAATTTAAATTTTTTACCCATAAAATTTATTGGAATTTATACCAATTTTTAATGGACTGAACGAGGCTATATATTATTACACATATTAATTAACACTCGTATGCAACCACCAAATCTAGTTTTGTCTTCTTGTGTCATATGATTCTCTTATTATAGATAATCATATCATTCATTTTTCATGCATGTTCCTATGCGGGACTATTTTAGTTTTGAAATCCTTAAAAACTACAACAAAATTGTGCATGGCGTTGTCTATCAATTTTAATGTAGCTTATTTTTATCCTATTATTGGTAAGTGGTTGTCTTAGTTTTTAAAGTATTATATATATATGAGTTTTGCTGGAAGAAACCTTTTTATGAAGGTGTCTTTTAGCAAGTTATTCTATGAGCATTTGTTAAAAGACACCAACTAATTTTTATGAAGGTGTCTTTTAGCAAAGTTATAACTAAAAAGTGAAAATCACACCTTGAGGTGTGGGTTGCTAAAAGACACCTTCATGGGCGGCTTCTAGAAAAACCCTATATATATAATCGAGTCATCTCGTGAACCAAACAAGTCGAACTACATATAGCTCAAGTTCGGCTCAATTAGTTGACGAACTTGATTTTTCAGCTCAAGTTCGGCTCAATTAGTTGACGAATTTGATTTTTAGCTCAAGTTCGGCTCATTTGATTCATGAACCAAGTTCGACAAATCAATCATCGAATCGAATTACGAACTTTATTCGAGTTGGTTCGGTTCATTGCCAGCCCTAACTACATAGAAATTGTTTTTGCTATGGGCGTAAGATGTTTTCCTTGATTCTTAAACTTTTATTTATTTATTTATATATTTGGCCTTCAAGCTCCATAATTTAATTGCTTGTCTTAAAAACTTCATCAAATGCATCTTTTTCATCACTTTCTTCATGTTTTCTTGTTCTTGGCCTATAAAATGGAAATCAAACAAAATGCTACTCCCTCCATCTCAAAATTGGTGTCTTTTTAGAGTTTTACACGGTTATTAAGGAAATAATTAGCAATGTTGATATTAATGGTAAAACATGTTTCATTTACTAAAACATCCTTATTAATTTTTTTTTAAGGAAAAACATCCTTATTAATTATAGTTTATGAAGTAATTAGATTATTGAAATACAATAAATAAGAGTATATTAGTGAAAAAATATAATAAATATTGTACTAGTATAGTAAAAGAGACAATTAATTTGAGACAAATAAAAACAATAAAGATGACACCTATTTTAAAACGGAAGATGTAACTTATTTGTTTATTTTTTTTATTAAATATCTATCATTAAATACTTCTTAGAAAATAAGCAAAAAATACAAATATTTGGTGGTCTTAACTTTTTTTTTTTTTTTTTCCGGTCAAGTAGCCTAATGACTATAACTCACACATTTTAAATGTGGAGAAGTAGAGTGTATGAGGTTCGAACTCCAAGTTCTGCATATATTATGTATTTATCTCTACCGATTGAGTTAAGCTCATATGAACAATTTACTTAATGATTTCATTCCAAATATCTATCAATCAGTATGTATATTTATTTTTGAATGTGTTCTTTTTAATAAGCTAAGATCCCATGAATAGTAGTCTATCCGTTCCTTAACAACCGTATCATTTGACTATTCAATATAGATTAACAAAAAATGATATATAAAATAAAAACAATGATGTTTTTTTTTTGAGAGAAACAATGATAATTTTATAAAGGCTTAATTTGACAGTTTTTGTCATTAATAAAATATTTGGTCTAAAGTATGACATTTTATAAATAAATTTTTTAGAAGATTTTCTCATAATTTCATCAAAGTTGTTTTTTTTAGTCAGTCAATGTTGTTTTTTTTCCTCCTCTAAAAATAAAATAAATTCAACAATGTTATTTTTCTATCATCGGATCATATGTAACGTCATTAAAAACATATCACTTCATCATTTTTATTTCCCTTCCAAAAACATGATGGAAGGGTCAAAACAAATTCTAAAACAAATAAATCAAATCCGTAAATTGACGAAAATAGAATACCAAAATTGCAATTAAACCAATTTATGTTAAAGTTCTATGAGTAATTTAGTATCCTTTACTGATAACTGAATGCACATCAACGGCCAGAGGCGAGCATCTGACACTCAGACGCATCAAATAAATATCAGTCACTATGATCATTAAATTTAAAGGCAGTAATGCACATTCAGCCATCCTTTGTTCTTCGTACTCTTATGGTCTAACCTTTCTAATCAGAAATTTACAACCCATCACAAATTCGAATTTGATGATGCAATGCAATCCATCTCCATTAAATGTTGAATTGTATTGTTATGGTTCCACTCTCACTTGCCACGTCATCATTACATGACATCTTTTCATTCATTCCTCCTAACAAATTTCTTTTGACTTTAATTAGTATAGGGTTTTGACTAGACCAGCGGAGCCTATAATTCTTCAGCCCAAAACATTCAACCTTTAATTTAGGCCGATACTTGAATTCAACTTCTCTGAAAAATTGCTAGGCATCTACTAGTATTTGTTCACATACACTTTTGAACTATCGAAAATGTCCTCAATGATAGTTGATTACGCTTTCATACAGGAGTTAACTACTGTTTAGCTGGAATGGTTATTAACTACTTTTCAACCCAAAAATTCATCTTTTATCCTTCTTTATTTCGGATGAAATTATTCATTGTTCTTTCTTAAGAGACTTCATCTTTCCCTCTATTCCCAAGCACAATAAAAACACTCTCAACAATTTGGTCATCATTTTCTACAATCAAGTTTCAGATACCACAATCCAAGGCAAAAAAATATCCACCTCAAATGCCTATAGTTTCTGCAACCCTAGCATCTTCTTGTTGCAGTGGCTATGAGAGATTCTTTATAATCTCTTATAATGAAACTAAATCCTGAGGAAGCATACATATGAAGGCATGATTTCACTTTTATTAGAAAACATAGATGATTTTTCTGGATTGAACAATAGTTAACTACCGTTCCAAAGCAAACGATAGTTAATTGCCTTTTCAAGTATTTTGGATACTTTGAGGTGCCTATTAGCAATTGGTAGGTGTATAAAGAACACTTTTCACAACCTCATGATTAATGCATGTATGACTATAATCATCTATGTCCGACGAGTATACTTTATCCCCTTCCCACCCCCAAATTATATCTCTAATGCACAAACATTTTATCTCTATGAGCATAACTCAGTTGATAACAATTTAAAACAATGCATTGCAATATGTAGGGGCCGAAGTTCAAACATTGAATTTCCCATTTGTTCATTTTAAATGGTGAAATTCTACCCACTAGATTACCTGATAAAAAAAAAAAATCATTAATGTTTTTGATGTGCTCCCGACAATTCAAAACTTTTGACTTTTATTGAATCACACATGTTTTGTCAAAACCAAACATTAAATTTATGTAACACATTTATAATTTGAGAAAGTCTTTTTTTTTTGAAGGGATATAATTCGAGAAAGTCATTTTTTGAGTTTCCGGAAACATAATAGAGTTGGGATAATTTTATTTCTTTAAGATTTTAGGGTATGTTTGGGTTTAACTGAATTTATGGGGGTATGTGCAAAATAAGAGGGGTATGAAGTAAAATATTTCTAATGTACTTATAACTTGTGTTAGGCTCCACTAATTTTAGAGCACATTATTTTTTGGCATTGTATAGTTTTGGTTTTAGAAGAAATTTCTGCATTTAACGAGTTAATTTTGTTTTTTAAGAAGACAGTTTTTGCTTAAAATTGTATGAATACTTTTTGTTGGTTTATAAAGTTAAAAAAGGGACGTGTAGTACGATGATAATTGTTCAAATTCGGGCGAAATTTCCAATGGTTTGGATGGATTTTTAATTCTCATGAAAGTAAATCTAGATCAAAAAACTAAAGTAAATTGATTGGATTTAATCATGTCTCATGATGTATGGTTTTTTGGACATAGTAGCTTGGATTTAATCATCAATCGCATGTAAAAATGTAAACTCAATGGATTAACCAGTAAGTATTTGGAACAGGGTAGCGAAATTATAATTTTGTTGAAGTATAAAATGCTAACATTTGCCAAAACATGTACTCAATGCTTTTTTTTAAAGAAAACTTATTGCATCTGTTTGAATTTGCATGGTTTTGACAAAATTATATATAGCGAGCATTTGTAATTTTATCAAATATTCAGAAAATCCAAAAGGTTTTTTGTTTGATATTTGATGAAAAATAAATATCTTTATCTAGCCCGTAAAACCTAATTCAACGGGCAGTATCGATATTGTTATTAGACACATTTTTTCAAATTTAAACATGAGAGTTGTGTGAATTTCTAGTCCCAACCTTTACTGTATTGTCTATAACAGAAGACTTCTGCATTTCATTAAAAAAATAGATACTAGTACAAAACATTTCCAATAAAATTATGGTTCTTATTAATTACTAAAATAGAATAAAAGAGTATTCCAACTCAATACATACTTTTTTTTTTTAGCATCCATAATCAAGTGATTAGACTCAACGGTTAAAAAGTTCCATTTAAGGACGAATTATTAGGAAAATTTGAATTCAATCTTTAGAGAAAACAATTTTTTACTAAACTTTACTCAATTTGATCATGGGGCTTTAAGCTCATAGTAACCAAGGTTACTTTTTTTTTTGACCGAAGTAAAAAAGAGCACTTTTTATTTTATTTTCATGAAGGAGTAACAAAGAATCAAAGATTACTATCGACGTTAGTGTTAGGAAATAACAGGGCTGAAGAAGAAAAATAAACACAATCATAACACCCGAGTCTAACGTGGAAACTTCAAAACCGCAGAAAAAACCACGACCGTTGTCTAAACCAACAACTAGAGAATTATGACTATGTGAAATTTTTTGCAACACATAGACTTCTCTCACTCTCACCCCAATGTCCCGGTACACCCACACTCTCACAAAGCAAATATTTAAACTAAGTCAGATATAAGCTTAAAGTGCTACTGACTGGTGCATCTAAAAACAAAGAAACTAGGTTCAATATATAGCTTTGGTCTTCCCCTTGCTTCACTAAACTAAGCGATGTGAGACATAATCACCAATAACTAATATTTTCTAACCTCCTTCTTTATTCAAGAAACTTGACAATGAAACCCAACGGTTAAAACCAACATGTATGCAATATTACATTGTTTTTTGAGGCAAAGCATGCATAGCAGCATATGTACATCATACATTATAAACAAGAACATCATGCATGAGCTTCTAGATTCTAGTGTTCCCTACACAGCACACACATGATTAATTGCCTTGGCCTACCCTAAAAAATACCGACTTAGAAATACAATTCAAAATTCAAAACTGAACCACCCCACTGTCCCTAGTGACGACTTCACATACGTGTTTACAAGTTCAAACACTAGGAAACTAGAAAAAAAATTCATAAAAAATAAAGGGCATTTAATAAAACGTCATACACAAATTAAATAAAATTAATTTCTCTATATCAAAGTCCAAGCAGCACATATGTCATATCAATATTGAATTAATTGTTCTTTTTACAAACATGGACTATCAATCGTGCCAAAGGGTCGTTACATGTGATAACTATGGTCTAGATCTTGATCTTGATCAGATAAATGGATCAGTTGAAATTTGTGATCTCACCTTATTTTACTAATTCAACCAAACCTAAATCCAATTTTCTAATCTTCTTTCTCTCTCTTTTTTCTATCATTTGAGGAAGGAAATAAACACACACTGTTACTTAGAACAAAAATAATACCAATAGCAAAATGGGCACCCCTTTCTATGAATTCAAAAAACAAGCTTCTTTCTTCCTTAAAGAGAAAATCAAGACTGCTAGATTAGCTCTAACAGATGTCACGCCTGCAGAATTGTGAGCTTGTTATTTTTATTTGTATAATCATAAGATTTTGATTTGTTTTAAATCTTGATTACACTTCAAATTATAATTTTATTATATATCCAAAACTATAGCTCTGGGATTTCTAATATATATACTTCTTTTTTTCCTTTGTGTTTTTACTCTTTGAAGAATGATAGAAGAGGCTACTAATGGAAATCCATGGGCGCCAACTACTGTAACCCTCAGATCAATTTCAAAGGCTGCTTTTGAGCTAGATGATTATAGGAGGATTATAGAGATTCTACATAAAAGGTATTTCTACACCCCCTCATTTTTTAACTTAGCATGTTCATCATTTCCAAGGTTTTAAATTGCGGTCGCAGTTGCATCGCAATCTTGGTATTGAGAAAGTTGCAATAGAATTCGACATACGTGGTCTCAATCAACAACATAAAAAATAATTTTGTCATGGCCTAGATTGCGATCGCATACCTTCATTTAAAACCATGATCACTTCTTTGTTAATAAATGAATCATGACGGATTAAGAACTGATACAATTCAAAAACAGATTGGCTAAATTTGAAAAGAAGAATTGGAGGGCCTCTTACAATTCCTTGATTGTGCTTGAGCATTTGTTGACCCATGGACCAGAAAGTGTAGCAGAGGAATTTCAGAGTGACAAAGATGTTATTGACCAGCTGAAAGGTTTCCAATATATTGATGAGAACGGGTAAGTATTTTACCTTTTTCCCGATTCAATTTTTATAGTACAAAGTGATTAAGATCAAGTGGTTAATGCGTTTCAATTAAAATCAAGTTGTTCCGGAAAACCCTAGTTTAAATCATGACCAGAACAATTTTTTACAAGACTTTACTTACTTTGCGACCAGACTCCAGATTATCAGGCCCTTTTGTCCTATAAAGGAGGGTTAAAACCAAAAAATTGTTTACCTAAAAAATTTGGTCATTGAATTTCTTCCGGTTGATACAAAGATATTATGAAAATTTGCAGGTTCAATTGGGGCCTAACTGTGAGAAAGAAATCAGAGAGAGTAATGAAACTGTTGGAAGAAGGAAACCTTCTCAAGGAAGAAAGAAACCAATGTAGAAGGTTATCAAGAGGTATTCAAGGTTTTGGAAGTTTCACTCAAAGATCAACTCCAACACAAGCCGTTCTTCGCGAGAAATCATTGCCAACCACATTCGGTAGATGTAATTCCGACTCAAACAACTACGAAGATCAGGAAAATAAGTCATCTTTCTCAACCTTCGGTAGTATGAAAACCATGATATACAAAGATGATGATATTGGCAACAATGAATTGCTTCAAAAATCTGAATCAAGTTCTAAAGAAAATATGGAACCTAGTAAGGAGGTGTGGAACTTGGATGGAGAGTCAGAATCACTTTTGGATTGCGGAGAAGACGATTCTTCTAGGCTTGGGAGGTTCAAAATAGAAGATGATCACCCCTTTAATTCAACAACAGAAATGAATAGTACTGCTTCCTTGCTTTCTGCTAGAGATGGAATACTACAAGGGTGTTGATGCAATTTTGATTTGAGTTACTTTAACAAGTTATTTTCAAATATTGTACATGAAATCATGTATGTGGTTTATCATCATTATGTTTTTGGTAGAACTTCCCTTCGATGGTCACAGTTTTTTTTTTTGCTGAACTATGAAAATAGATATTGGTATGTAAACCTCTATTTATGCTCTGTAGGGACTGTCTTACACCAATTTAAGTGGAAAGTAGAAATCTATATTAATCAAGACCTGGGAATCTTGAAGCATGAGTACTCCAAACATGGAAAAGCACCGGTACCAGGTACGCACCTGTACTGGGTACGCGTATGGTACTCGTAATTTAGTATTGAACGGTGCCTATTTTTACTTAGTTATTTCGTCGTCGTTGGTGCAACAAAAACGTACGGGCGTTGAAAAAATAACCAAAATTATCTTGCTTTTGATGAAAATAGTAGAGGGGATGCACAAAAAAAATTATACTCTCTAGCAACATGATGATAGAAGTGTACTAATTCACTTGAAAAATCTTTTTTTTTTCTTATGTTTTATATCAACGTACCCGTACCTTCATTTTTTAAAATTTACCGTATTACGTACCGGTACCCGTATCGGTATCAGGTACCGTACCCGTACCTATGCATCATAGCTGGGAATGCATAAGGGTATACAATGAACACAAAGGAGCACTCTCCTTTCATCTGGATTAACTAGTCATGAAAATCAATTATTCAAAGCTATCCTCAAACAAAGGCTATTTAAGGACTTGATATGAGGACTTGATATGAATGTCCTCGTGAGCCGATCTCAGTTGGTAGGAACGATGCATAATATATGTAAGATATGTGGTTCAAATCCCAGCCACCACAAAAAAAAAAGACTTGATATGAATAACCAAACTAACAACCGAACTTAACAACTATCTAACAAACTAATTCATTAGTTTCTCTAATTAATCCTTTTTTCTATACCTTAACATTACATTTTACTATTTCAGCAAATCACGTGTTACAAGATCCAAAGTATCAATGTTCATTTCAAGATCACCAGTTGCAATTCTGACTTTTTAATAAACCAATGAGGACATATCTGATTGACATAGGAATGCATAAACTATCGAATAGAATTAAAAGGATTACTTGTGTCTAATTAACGTGTTCTAATTCTTAAATGTCTTGTAAACAGAATCAACATCAACAATAGACAAGTTTCCAAAACTAAAGTATTTATATAATCTCATGTCAATTCAAGATGATGAATGCGAAAGCGTACCTGAACGAAATCCATGTTATCTTGATGAATTGAGGTGCAAAGGTATGAAGTAGTGATCTTCCAAAAGTTATGAAGTAGTGATCTTTCAATTATAAATTTTATAGGTTTACCTTATTTTCTCCTCTAATGGGATGAAGAGAATTAAATTTTCTTATCAACAATTGGACACCATAACTATTATAAGAATCTCATGACAGTCCAACTTCTATGATGTTTTGTTTTATTTATGTTGACGGAAGCTGAATTTAGCCGAGGTTGCCTCAGATTCATCTACTGTGATTCTCTTGTCTCAAGAGATTGACGTTGAGGGAGGAACTCTGTCTTCCAGTTGTGGGTTCCCTAACTATTCTTGTCGAGCATTATGCACTATTGTTTTTGAGTTACACTAAGAAATTCATACATAATTCGGTGAAAGTCAACCTCACCATAGCTCAAAAAGTTGTTCTTTACACCAAATCGGAAAGCGAGCTTATTTGCGAAAGTACAAAGATGTGATTGTGGGGCATGCAAAGAGAGATGCACTTATTGATTACAATCTCTTTTCTCTAATCACATAGTCAGTGACATTTTGTGCCAAATTAATTCATTGTTCACCGTGTTTAATGTACATGAGTATAAAACTAAGATTTGCAAAAGAAGAAGGAAACATAAAGCTGCATAAGTTTATTCATGACTTGCCAAGAGGAATTGTTACACCTTTTATAGGTAGGGTTGATCTAAACCTAGACCCTTGACAATATATGGGCTTAACCCGATACACAAAGAAGATAAAAACTAAAGATAGTTATTGGGCTTAGCATCCAGATTGTAGACATAGTCTTCTAGTTTCTTGGGCTTGCGGGTTGTCCTTATAGGTCGGGTCTGACCCATGCTATCATTGCCCCATTCTTGGAAGAGAACCTTGTCCTCAAGGTTCATGCATCCACGTGGTGAAAGCGTATTGGCGCCCTGGTCGGTGAGGAAGGGTCCAATTAAAGCAGCAGTTGTATGGGCATGAATCATAGAGCCATTGGATGGTGACGATGGAGCTTCAGGTTCACCGTTTTGAATGGAGGGCTGAGATGGAGCGTTGGTGTGATGGCTCAAATCTCGAGTCACGTGGGTGGGAGAGAGAGGAACTGAATTAGCTTGGGGTGAGTAAAGAGTCTTAACTCTTTCATTTCCCCACTTAGAACTCTTCTCATGTTCTTTCTCTTCCTCTGATGACGCCATAATCTTATTTTTCTCTTTTTGGGTATCACCCTTTTCTTCAAGCAGGACAAATCCTTGTTCATCTTTGAACTTGAAAACCTCGCTGTCTTTGTTGTGATTGTCTTTCCTTCCGCCAGTCTAGGTTTGTGTGGTGTGGATCTAGTCTTGTGGAGTGGAAGATTTTTGAATGATGGAAGGTGGTTGATTTGGTGATGGAGAGTCATCAAAGAACTGAGGAAGAGGTTTGAAGTGTGAGGAAGGGTCAGATCCGAAATATTGCCGAAGTTGAGAGACATGCACCATGGGATGAATTCTGGAAGAAGACGACAGATCCAACTCATAGGCGACCGCTTCGATCCGGTGAACAGACCGAAATAGCGCTTGGTTAGTTTTTGAGAAGTTCTTTTGGCGACTGTTTGTTGTTGGTATGGTTGAAGACGGAGGAGAACCATGTAACCGGTTTGAAAGGTAACGTCCATCCTGTGCTTGTTAGCTTGATTTTCCATCCTTTGTCTGGTTTTGGTCAAGTTTTCTTTCAGGTTATGTAAGATCTCTTGTTTTTGTTGTAGAATGGAATCCAGTGAGGACATCAGCAAGTGTTGGTGGAGGGCGACCGTATAGAGCCTGAAAAGGAGTCATTTGTATTGACCTGTGGAAGGTTGAGTTGTGCCAGTATTCAGCGAGATGGAGGAATTTGAACCACTGACGTGGATGATCGCTCGTGAAACAACGCAGATACGCCTCTAAACAGCGGTTGAGGACCTCAGTCTGGCCGTCTGTCTCAGGGTGATAGGCAGAGCTGTATTGTAAGGTGGTTCCCTGGACACACAAAAGCTCCTTCTAGAAATGGCTTAAAAAAAGAGGGTTTCTATCAGAGGTAATGGACTTGGGTATGCCATGAAGACGACAAATCTCCACAGAGAATCGATTAGCTAGGTTTTGTGCTATATATTTGGTGGGAAGGGCAATGAAGTGGGCATATTTTGTCAAATAGTCATAGATGACCCAGAATACTGTATGGTCGAAGGAATTTGGAAGGTGAGTCACAAAATCCATTGTTAATTCGTCCCACACTTTGTCCGGTATTGGTAAGGGTTGTAATAAGCCTCTTTTTTTTTCTGGGTTAGATAATTGTTTTGCTGGCAAGTGGTGCAGTGTTGGATGAATTTTTTTGTGTCTTTGTAAATTCCTGGCCAGGTGAAAGATGCAGCAATGCGAGCAAGGGTGGGTTTAAGGCTTGAGTGGCCAGAAAGAGGTGTTGCGTGGAATTCTTGGATGAGTTTTTGCCTGAGGTCAGCTACGTCGGGAACGAAGAGTCTGCCCTTGAGGTATAGTAATCCCTTCTTGAATTCGTAGGTGTTTGAATTGTTTTCTGTTGTTGTGTATTTTGTGATTAATTCTGCACATGTTGGATGACTGAAGTAAAACTCTTTGAGGTGTTGGATGATGGCTGGAATTGGAGTGGATAGAGCTGACAACAGGGTTGGTGAATCATTAGGAGAGAAAGATCTGCTCAAAGTATCAGCCACTTGGTTGTTCTTACCAGGTTTGTATAAGATTTGAAAGTCAAAACCTTGTAACTTAAATGCCCACTTCTTGTTCAGAAGTCTGAATAGTTTGTTCCAGTATATTTCTTAGACTTTTCTGATCTGTGTAGATGATGAATTTTCTTCCCAGAAGATACTGACGCCACTTCTTAATGGATTCAGTGATGGCATACATCTCTCTGACGTATGTGGAAGCTGCTTGCATTCAAGGACACATCTTCTTGCTGAAGTATGCAAGGGGGTGAGCATTTTGAGTGAGGACAACACCAATGGCAACAGCGGAAGCGTCGGTCTCCACTACAAATTCTTTTGATAAATCCGGAAGTGTTAACACCGGAACAGTTGTGATTGTAGTTTTTAATGCTGTAAAGGCTGAGTCAGCCTCTGAACTCCATGTAAAAGTAGTAGAACGAAGTAAATCGGTGAGAGGAGCGGCGAGAGATGCATATTGACGGACAAATCGTCTATAAATTCCGGTGAGACCGAGAAACCCACAAAGAGATGTGAGAGAGTGCGGTCTTGGCTAGTCCAACACTGCCTGAACCTTTTCTGGGACTGGTGCCATGCCTTGCGCAGAGATGATATGACCTAGATATTGAACCGAAGATATTGCAAACACACACTTAGATAACTTGGCAAAATAACAATTCAAATGAAGTAAGTCTAAAACCGTTCGTAAATGAACTAAATGATTTGATAAACAACGACTGTAGATTATAATATCGTCAAAGAAAACTAAAACAAACCGTCGTAAATAAGGTCTAAGAAGATCATTCATGGCTGATTGAGAAGTTGAAGGTGCGTTGGACAACCCAAAAGGTATCACTAAAAATTCATAGTGGCCTTCGAACGTTCTGAATGCAGTCTTATGAGTGTCTTCTTTTGCAACCCTAATTTGATGGTAGCCAGAGCGCAAATCTATCTTGATAAAAACGTTTGATGAACCCAATTCATCAAGTAATTCGTCAATGGTGGGAATGGGGACGAATTAAGTAATTCATCAAGTAAAACGTTAGTGACTGCATTAAGGGCTCGGTAGTCTACACAAAATCTCCAAGTTCCATCTTTTTTTCGAACCAATAGGACAGGGGACGAATAGGGGCTGGTACTAGGAATTATGGTCCCTTCGCGTAACATATCATGGATTAAGGTTGTCATGGTGTCTTTTTAGGCGTGTGGGTAACGGTAGGGTCTGACATTGATTGGGGATGTGTTAGGTAGTAAAGGGATTCGGTGGTCATGAGGTCGGATAGGAGGTAATCCTTGTGGTTCATGGAAAACAGTGTGATAGGTTTGGATGATTTTTTGAACGGATGGAGGAGTGGATTTTGGGGTTGTTAGTGATTTGGAAAAATTTTCAGGGACAATTGTGTTAGGACTGGTGGGTAATATAGTGAGGAGGTGTAGGGATGCAATGGAGTCTTGGTGAAGTAGTTGACAAAACTGGTGGAGTGTAGTGTGTGTAGGAGACGTTGGGGGGTCACCTTGTAGAGTAATGGTTTGGTTTCCATGTGAAAAGGAAATGGAAGGAATACAGAAATCAGCCTGTAGGGGTCCAAGTGTGCGTAACCATTCCATACCTAGAACGACATCAGTGCCCACAATAGGAAAAAGGTAGAAGGGTAGGAAAAACATAATATCTTGTAAATTAATCGCAACATCGTGGCAAATGCCTTGGCAGTGTAAGTGAGAGCTGTTACCTACCATGACGGAGAATTACGATATAGCGGTGGTAAGTAACTGGAGATGATTTGTAATTCTAGGTTGTAGAATATTATGCGTGCTTCCTGTGTCTATCAGGACAATAACAGGCAGGCCTTGGATGAATCCTTTGAACTTGAGTGTTTGTGGAGAGAATTGTCCACTGACAGCGTGCAGAGACAACTGAAAATAAGTCTCTGGATTGTCCACCTCTAATAATTCATCCTCCCCTGGTGGTTGTTGTTCATCTTCGAGGCTGGGAACTTCATCTTCTATGAGAAGTAAGAGGAACCGGCAGGAGGAGCACTTATGGCCCGCAATGAATTTTTCATCGCAATTGTAACAAAGCCCTAGGGCACGCCTTTCTTGAAGCTGAGCGGCGGTGAGACGGTGAATGGGTAGTTTAGTTGGCGTTTGTGGTGGTGGTGGTCGGCTAGTGCTTGCAGTTGTGGTGGTGGAAGTAGGTGGCGTTTTTGTGAGGTTAGGAAAAGTTTTGTTAAAAGTGGTTTGGGGTGAGAAGGGAAAAGAACGTTGTGGTTTTGGTTTGGAGTCTTTTAGTTTAGCTTCTATGAGCTTTTCAAGGCCGATGGCTTGAGAGATGGAGACAAGTTTTTGTATTGCGAGTTCGTTTCGAATATCAGGAATTAGGTCCGAAATGAAACAGTTTAGGATAGCATCCACTAGAAGGCCAAGGACACGGTTGCCAAGTTTTTCAACTGTGCCTGATATTCTAAAACAGATCCAACTTGTCTCAACTTGAATAATTCGGCCTGATGGAATAAAGAACAATCACGAAGTCTCAACATAATGTATTGGAATAATTCGGCATGTTTCAATACTCTATTTGCATGTTTTATTCCAATACATTATGTTCATCTTTGATACTGAACATGCGCCTTAATGACACATGTTGACATTTTCTTTTTTGAAACATGTAATCCGTCACACTTTTTTTTTTGTTTGAAATTTCTAATCCATTAAATTTGAGATAAAAATCACCGGTAGATACGATTTGATGACTAAGTGGTGAATACATAGATTCCTTTTCACCCTTAAAGAGGGCATAAGGCAAGGGTTGAGTGGGTTGAAAATCTGAAATATATGCGAGATATTGTTCATGATTGTAGAATTTGTAATAGGGTAGGGGGACATGATGATCTCATTTGGGATGCAAAATCATTAAGCATGAGCGCGGCGTGGAATGCTTAGCAACTATGTTTGGTTTATTTACTTTTCCATATTCGTGGCCCATGCTATATCCCACATTGTCACGCCCTTTTCCATCTAATTTTTAGCTGCTAACACACAAATCTCATGCAATATATGCCCTAAGTGGACATTTTAAAGATTCACATAGTAATTACTAGTATGTCTCAAAGGTTGTGTATTCAAATTTTTAAAAGCACAAAATTTATTTTTTTCAATGTTAAACTTCTACTTTTGAATGTGTTGTTAGACACATATTAGCAAAACCCTAATTTATTAGGTTATGATATTGATACAAATTATTTAATTGCCCATATAATCGAAGAAAATGGTCTGACCCTCTTTAGTGGCCCACACCATAGTTTGATTAACAATCTTAGAAATTGGAAAAATGAATCGTACTAGCTAGCTACGGGAATTGAATGAGGAAACCATACACTCCTTCCAGTTGCATGTGCTTTTTCTACCCCATGTCCATCATGTTATAACTCTCATTATTATCTCATTGACTTTGGCTTTGACTACGCATCAAAGCTCTGGCTCAAACTACGTGAATTGAAACAAACGGCGAAAGTACTAAAAAAAACAAGTAGCACGTGAAAATTTAAGATGAGGACGTACTCCTACACCATTAGCTTGACGCTTGGCCTAGTTTTGATTCTTGTAGACGCAAAGCTTGATGGGAAGCGAAAATAGACGGAGTTGTAGAAAAGAGATTTGGCTCCTCTTAAGTGAGTTATTAGTAAATGGAGAAAATCAATAATTGTTTTAATCTAAGTCAACTACGATGCGTTTTTAAAATATTTGATTGTTTTGAGTATTTAGTATTTACAAAATACTCCGTCTTGATTCTCAAGCAATTTGAGACTTTGTGTTATCGTGTAATAGTAGTCAACCGTCAAGGTCGAGGGGTTAGATGGGCTAAAGGGCCAGCTAGCCCTACGTGTACATTATGCATTCTTTCCGACGTGTAATGTTTCAACCTCAATTATGTGACACATCTTCCTTGAGATATTGTTGGCTTTGAATCTTTTTGTGAGTCATCTTTGATTTTGTTCTTTAAATCAAGGTATCTCGATGTGTTGAAGAGTATGTCCGTTTATTTAAACTGCCCTTAGTATCGATTCTCAAAGAGTTAAGACTTTTGGTGTATCAGAAAAATAATTAATGTTCAAATACGTTTGTGATTGATTTTTTTTTTTTATCTTAATAGTCCAAATTTTTGGAGAAGATGTCTTAGTAATGCATAGTTAACCGAGAGCTAATCAAAATCTAGTAATTGATTTTCAAATGAGATATTGAACTCAGAAGCTCTCCATTATTCGACTTTATAACTCAAGCTCATTAAACACTTATAAATATGTATAATATCTACCACTAATTTAGATGAATCAGATCCGTTGATCAATAGATGGTAAAGGGTCCGTTTGTTATAGTTTTTTTTTAAATAGATTTTTATAGTGTAATATGTTTTTGTTATAATTTTTTTAACAAAAATTTTCAAGGAAAACTTCAAATGAAAAGTTTGTTCGAATAGCTTATCTTAAAATGTCATTCAAAGTATTTCATCATTTTGTTATGTTTTTTTTTTTGGATACTAAAATTTTGAAAAAATCTCTAAAAAAAACTATTTCAAATAGCTTTTCATAAAAATAATTTTTGAAAAATGCCATTTTAAAAAAATATATGATTTTTACTATGTAAAATCTCGAACAATGAATAATTAAATTAGTCAATGTCAAAATCTCTTTTTTAACTTATACTAATTTAATTTGAAATAACTTCTACTATTTTTGAGTAAATTTTCAAAAAATCTATTTTTAAAATACAAAGAAAAATCTATTTTTTTAAATCTAAAACAAACGAGTCCAAAATTGAAAGTCTAGTTGAGGTTTAACAGACGAAAAGGTCACTCATGAAGTGATCCTCATTTAAAATTACTTTCAAAATTCATATTAGAAAGACATTTATTATTATCAACAGAAAAATATCATGTGGTGAATTCCATGTCCTCCACCTATATGTATAATGACTGTGTCGTCAATATCAATATGAGGAGGTACTGAGTATTATTACGAGCAAAGGATCGAACGAGCAAAAATACAAACACAACATGCAGTTTGTACAATTAATTGGAACTAAGGGCTTTGATCACATTAATTCATTTTAACTCAATTTCCATAAATATGTATATCTCCCAAAAAACGAAACTTACATAGTCACATAACTTCGTGATTGTTCTTTGTTTAAATAAGGGAATCCGAAGTTCAACCGAATTCCATGTATTGCCTTGGCAACAAAAAACATCAGGTACTGCCGGCAGTAGGACCCATATGTGAAATCCACATGCTATAATTCGTTATAGCCAAAGCATGCTTATGTTTGATATGCTAGTACTGTTTTGTTTAACTGTTTACTGTGTGATGTGGTGGCACACAGGTCACCATGTAAAGCTTGATGTCGTGGCACTGATTCTTCAGGAGGCACACTGGTCACCTATGTTTCCATTATGAATGGGTGATAGAACCAACTATCTCTTGGGACGATAGTTTGTTGGGAACGGGGTCGTATTTGGATGTTTTTAAACGGGGTTTTGAGTTCTTTTTTGATCTTGCGTCTTTGCTCTTGGGGAGTAGGATTGGTTCATCTCCCCTTGAGGCTGACTCTACTTATGGTTTCTAGTTTGACCTTGGTTTGTGTGTGAGGTGTTCCCCAACCAATTGGTGGTAAGGGATTGGTGTTTTTTTTGTTGTCTTTTCTTTTCCCTCGGTGCTTTTTCGTGTTTTGTCTTCAAAACAAAATTAGACAAAACACCAAAAAAAAGAAAAGACAACCAAAAAACATCCAACCCCTACCACCAATCGGTTGGAGAACATTCTACACCCTAACTAAGGACATATTAGAAACCCTCCATCAAAATAGTCGACACCAAGGAGAGATGGATCAAACCTACTACCCCAAAAACCGAGACACAAGATCAAAGAACGAACTTAGGACCCTGTCTAAAAACATCCAAATACGGCTCCTCCTCAACAGACTAACAGTCTCTTAAGTTATTAGTTTTAAATAATAAATATGAATGATTATTTGGTCCCAATAAAAAGATGCACACTTGCTAGCGCATCTTAATGTTTTTTTAGGTAAATGTAAATTAGCCGCAGTATATATATTGTCATTAAAAAATAAAAGACACAAAGCATGATGGAAAGTGAAAATAGATGGAGCTGTAGGAAAGAGATTTGGCTCCTATTGGTAAATGGAGAAAATCAGTAATTGTTTTAACCTAAGTCTTAATTCTCATGCAATATATGATACTTTGTGGTTTCTTGGAATAGTAGCTATACCTCGAGGTTAAGGTGCTAGAGGGCCGGCTAGCCTCAGGTGTGTTATTAAGCATTCTTTTTAGGGCACCAATGTTTCAACCTCAATTATGTGACACACCTTTTTTGAGATATGATCTGCATTGAATCTTGTGTGAATGACCTCAATTTTGTGCTTAGTTAAAAGGTATTTCATGTATTAAAGGGTGTGAGCATTTGTAATTTATAAATTATCTTTTCTTTTTTGAAAAGGTCAAAATGGAGTATATATTAATTAAACTAAAGAAATCCTTCCACCACAAGGTGTATAAGAAAGGACTTAAAAGAGTTACAAAATTACATCACAAGGAATGAGAGGACTACAAAGAAAGAAAGGGAGAAATTAAGAAATTATAAACAAACAATGAAAATGATTAAGCCTTCAAAAATAACAATCAAAATCGAATGTATTGTATTTCGATTTCAGCCATCATCACATAATGTTCTAAGATCCTCCTCCTTTCCTTGGAATATACGCTCATTTCTTTCCTTCCAAATTATCCAGACAAAGAAAGCCAAATAATGTTGATTAAATGTTTAAAGAATGAAAAGGCCACTCATGATGTGGTCCTCATTTTAATTTACTTTCAAAATTCATATTAAAAATATTTATCATTAATTATCATTATCAACAGAAAATTATCATGTGTTAGGAGATGTGGTGAATTCCATGTCCTCCACTTATATGTACAATGAATGTGTCGTCAATATCAATATGAGGAGGTAGTGAGTATTATGAGCAAATGATTGAACCAGCCAAAATACAAACACAACATGCAGTTTGTAGTTTTGTACAATTAATTGGAACTAAGCCCTTTTATCACATTAATTCATTTTAACTCAATTTCGATTGATATATATATATATATATATATATATATCTCCCAAAAAACGAAACTCACCTAGTCATATACCTTAGTGATTGTTCTTTGCTTAAATAAGGGAATCCGAAGTTCCACCGAAATCCAAGCATTGCCTTTGCACAAAGAAAAAACATCCAGGTACTGTCGGCAGTAGGACCCTATTGAGAATTTGTGAAATCCACATGCTATAATTCGCTATAGCAAAAGCATGGTTATATTTGATACGTGGGTAGTGGGGTGTGGAAGGGTTTTACATTCTCCGTTTCCATACTCGATTCTTGTATATTTACCGTCATCCTACTCATATTCAAGGGGGTGAAAAATTGAACCACATCACTGTCTTCGACGGATTCGGGTATCTCCGCCACATCCCGTCCCTGCATTGAATAATTTTTTTAAATAAACAATGGAAGTTTTTTTGCAACCCCTAGAGAAATGTTGTAATGCATTATCCAGCAATATATCTGCTTTAACATTTGTTAGACCGATTGATTTAGTTGCTCTTTTAAATATCAATGATAGTTTTTATAACACGACAATTATCAAACAAAATAACATGGCATATCAACATAAAGTAATTTTCTGCTTTCGAGACGGGTTTAAGTATATGGGTTCGGGGTGGATAACTATATACCTGTTACTCGTCTCATACCCGTATTTTGAAATCGGGGAAAACTCAAATCCATACCCAGTGAAAACGGGGAAAACCTGTCAAATTAAGTTTGATTCAGACGGATAACCACATGTATGAGTTTTGTTACCATGCCTAATGTAGGTACTGTTTTGTTTGATTTTTATTTTTTTAAAATGCGTACCTATGTAGTTCACTTATCTGGAAAAAATTATGTCTAGTTTTTATTATTTAACCATTAAAGTATTTTATATCAAAAAAAGTAATCTTATCTTAATTATCACAAAAATAAAAAAGGGAGAATAAGATCCATGGTTCGACTATGAAGAAAAGTGCAAACACCACAATTGATAAATATAAAGGGATAATAAGATCTATGGGTGGACTAAGAATACGGCACTATCAATTTTCAAGAGAGAAATAAAAAGTTGCATCTCATATAGACATAAAAAAGTCAATGGCAGACCCTTACCATTTATTTAAGATTAATAGTCAGGACTGAACTAAAGTTCAATCCTAAAGTAGTCTCTGTGAGCTTAGCTCATTTGGTAAGAAATAATATATAATATATATAAGGATTGAGATTCGAATCACGTACACACAATTTATTCACCTTTAAGGTAAATTTCTCTAGCCGTTAGACTATTTGACAAAAAAAAACTCAATCCTAAAGTAAAAGGTTCAACGAGGCGCACAAGTCCAGTTACATATCTTTACGCTAGCGACGATGTGTGGAATAGAGAAAAGGGATACGAAATCAGTTTGGGCCCTCCAACTATGATTCAACAGCCAACCGATGCACCGTAAAGGGTGAAACCGCCTAACTGATGTGCTTATGTGGCACTCTCTACAACCTACAAAAGAAGCAAACCACTAAAAAAATGGCGCACACTCGCAGCGGCGGAGCTAGGAAAAAAATCCTTGGGTGGGTCACCAAAATTAGTAATAATAATGATTATAAAGCCAGTTTTATTTGCAAATAAAGGAGCAGCAATCTTCTGACAACCATGGGAGCGGTGTGTATATATCAATTAATAACATACTCGTATATTCAAAAGACAAAATTCTAGAGCGGATGAATACATAATACCTTAAACCCTTTGTACTTAAGTAAAATTAAAGTCAAAACCAGCAACTTAGGTAAATAAAATAGGAATATGAAGTAGTATAAAGTCCGCTGAAGCTTGCATGAGAAAGGACAAGGTGGGCCAACATGTAAATTGTTTAAAAGTCAGGGGTGTTTTCATATTTTTCTCCATAGAAAAAAAAAACTTATTTTTTGGGGGTGGGCCGTGGCCCACCTTGGTCTATATGGTGCTCCTCCACTGCACACTCGCATTCCGAGAAAAACATCAAAGCTCTTTGAAACCTCATTGACTTGAGTGTTGAAGTATCTTTGCAGGTACACCACCCCACTCATGTGAAGAACAGTTGTATTCTGCTACGTCGCACCAGCCAACTTCGATCGTCACTTTTGATTGTCAATAAATCAGTGGCGTAGTCTGCAAAAACACTATTTTTGTGAAATTCCTCATTCTTTTCATCCTTCATATCACCAACGATGGTTAGAAAACAGTCAAAATATACCACAAGAACCAAATCTAGGATGTCAGCAAATGTGGCAGCTCAATGACATCCTCCTTGCGGGAGTGTCGTGGCATCAACAATATCACTTTGAACTGAATCTTCAATTGAAAGGCGAAATGAACTAAGATAACTTGTCGTGTGTTGTTCATCAACAAAATACTGGAACAATTATGGCCAATAACATGCTTCAGAATAAGACCCTATAACCTTCGGGAACTCTTCGCCATAATTGTAATGATTGACAGAGGACCATTATTACCTATGACAGCCATCATGTGATTGATGAAGCGAAAGATCGATGAATTAAATGTAGTTAAAGAAGACCCTTGCCCAACCTATCCGATCGATGGAGGCCCCAATGGACCTCCCCTAAACCTTCACAATAAGGATTACACCATTAGAAGTAAAAGAACTCATTTGAAGGACATTCTACCCATATATTTTTTTCTTGTAGGGGATTTTTAAGGCACCTTTGATGTTCCTTTATTTGTACATTATTATACTTTTTAGGTATATATATGTATGTATGTATATGAATCCTAATCCTAAATCCTAATCCTCAACGTTGCAAATATGGATCCCTGAGACCCAAAACAAAAACAGAGAATGAAGCGTCTAAAATGGGAACCCTAATCCTAATTTAAAAGGAGATGATATTCACATTGAGTTTCCAACCTGACTCAAATGGAACCACTAGTAGAAAGAAAACATAGAAACAATCAGTGGTGAAATATGCTAAAACAATCATTAAACTAAGCCAAATTATAGTGTACCATAACGTGCCGACAACTGCTAGTTTCCTCAATTAATTATCTCCTGGACAATATTAAAAGTAAAATATATTCACAAAAAATAAGTTTTCAAACGGTAGTAATAATTTTCAATAATAAAACTTTTTACTTTATGTATTTTAGCTAAAAGTCAATCAACAACTTTATGTTTTCATAAATAATAAAATAATTAAATATCGATTGATCTAATTTATAGAGATTCAACATATTTCTCACAAAGAATACGAGTTTAAATTCAACACACAACTTAATGGTTTAGGTTGGGACAATGGGTATTATATGAAGAGGCGTCTAATATCTTCTATAACGACATTTTTTTGTTTTGTGTTAGACAAAATTTAGATTTGGAAAGGAACGTCCCTATACAAAGTCAGGAAGAACCATTCATTATTATGTATAAACTACTAACTCCATATTTACATATTTGAACTTAAATCATATCAAGTGTACGTGCGAAAGATTCATCTGTCTATGCCAACAACAAATGATCTACTTACATTTTTCTCTCCCCTCAACAAACTAACTACTAATGAATATTTGTTCAATAAAAGAGCACTTATGTAAAGGTATCTTTTGAACTCTCAAAAGGTTTTTCTTAACCTAGTGAAATTTCAAAACCAACACATCTAAACTTTTTGTCACAAAAAAAGTAGATAATTAACTAAGTACAAGTTCATTATACAAAAAGAATTCCAAGGTTACATACCTATAACTACTTATTTTGGTCGGTTCTTTCATAGACAAATTATCCCTTAACAATACTTTTTTTTATATATTTAAATGTACACCATAATTAAAAGGAACTCCACAAGTAACTATTCAAACATTTTTCAGTAGCAAAGTTGCACTTAATAACACAATTCTTTTCCAGATTTAAATTTTCAGTGTAAAATATACAATATGAATATATACTGAAATTTAGAAACGTTTTTCCTTTGAAGAGAGAAAACCGAATAAGTGATTTAGATGACATAGATATTGCAAAACTGAAATAAGCAAATTAAATTAAAAGTATTATTTATACTATTATATAAAGTGAGCTTTAGAGTTTTTTTTTTGAGAAGTGAGCTTTAGAGTTATCTACCAGTAACTATTTTCCTTAAAAAAAAAAAAACTACCGATAACTATTTATTTTCATTGGACATTTTCCAGCTATATAAACTTACTCTTAAGACGACATTTCTAACTAGTCCCGCTATTTATTATCATATCCCTTCTTGTATTGAAACAATTATTTTTAATGAAATGCAATGACTACGTTTCCTTAAAAAAAAAAAAACTTACTCTTCACAATCTAGTTTTATTTTGAAGGATCTTAACAATCTAGCTGTTTTCAAATTTAAATTTAACTCTATACCATAATTGAAGGGAACTCCACAAACAACTAAACATCAGTAGGACATTTTTATATTACAAATTATCCTTAATTAATAAAGTAAGTTGGTTTATTGTTGTCTAGCTGAAGGTTGGGGTGTGCGCCGGTCAATTCAGGTGGTGGTGATGTAGGTTGATTTGGTAGCTAGTTTTTATTTGTTTGTGTTCGAGCTGGTTCGCTTTGCGCTACTCTTCTGCCTTTTCTATGTCTTTGGATTTTGGCATCGGGTTATTGGTGGGTCGAGTTTTTAGACAGGTTTAGGTGTCTGCTCTGGTGGTTCGTAAGTTGAGGGGTGCCTTTTTGATTTGTGTCGGGAGTCTTGTGGGCCAATCACTTTTGATTTGAGGTCGAGAGCAAGTTTGTGACTCAGGTCCTTTTAGGCTGTTGTGATGTCTCCTCGGATAGACCGGAACTTGAGTGGTGGTCGAAGCTGAACGTTTGAAGCAAAATCACTATCAGATGCCATTGATCATTGTTGGCGGTGTTGGTTTTTTGAGGAGCCGTTGTTAGAGGATTCGGCATTTTAAGGGTGTTGGTGGTTTTTCCTTGAGGGTTTTTTGGTGTTTTTATTTTCTCTTTTTGGTGTAATACTTGGGATTTAATCCCCTTATACACACACACACACACACATATATATATATATATATAGTATATTTTGCCATTAAAAAAAATTAATAAAGTAAGTATTTTTTCTAAATATTAATTCTAATTTAAAAAATGAATATTGAAAATGAAATTTTGATTAGTTTCGATAACATATATTATAAAACTAAAATAAACAAATCAAATTCAAAGATGTATTATACAACAAAATATAGAGTAATTTTTTTTATTGTTACATGATGCTTCCTGCTCATAAAAAAGGGCAGAAAGTCTTGCAATCTTTAGTAAATTACCACTCATTTATCCTTTTTGTTGTTTACCAAATGAAAAATTATTTATGCACACCCACACCTTGTGTACACATTGAAAGAGCTAGAAATTGAAGCGAATGTGTGAGAGATTTAATATGTTGATGATAAACTAAGAAGAGAGACAAAGAGAAAATAATGTGTTGGCTGAGTGATTAAATATCATTGTGTTGTTACTAAAATGCATGAGAAAACTTGGTTCATTTCAAGTGTCATGTGTCGATCATTTCTTGTGAGGTTTGTGTTTCCATAAATAAATTCGAGAAAAACCCTCAAATATATATAGTATAAAATATAGATATAGATATATACTACCTCCGTTCCTTTTTAGTTGTCATTTTTTGACATTTTACACAAACTAAGACAATTAATAAATGTTATTACTTTTGATACAATAATTTATCATTTTCCAATAATAGTCTTATTCATTTAATATCTTGTTTCATATATTTCACTCTATAATAAATAACTAAGGGTAATATTGGTAAAAACATTTAATATTGCATTGAACTTAAATAGAAACAAAGTTTTTCTACAAAAGAGACACTTAAAAAGAACAGAAATGCTTAATGGCACGACTTGAGTTGTCGTGGATACACACAACCTTGTATTTGCATCAGACACTGTTCAAATTCTTTTTATTTATTTTAATTAAAATTTAATTGAGAAAAGGGAGGTGATGCCACACCAATATGTCGTGCGGTTTGTGTGTATGTGCATGTCGTGCACAATAGCAATGCTCAACTTACAGAAATGCTTAATGGCACGACATGAGTTGTCGTGGATACACACGACCTTGTATTTGCATCAAGCACTGTTCAAATTCTTTTTATTTATTTTAATTAAAATTTAATTTAGAAAAGGGAGGTGATGCCACATCACTTTGTCGTGCGGTTCGTGTGTATGTGCATGTCGTGCACAATAGCAATGCACAACTTAAGAAATGCTTAATGGCACAACTTGAGTTGTCGTGGATACACACGACCTTGTATTTGCATCAGGCACTGTTCAAATTCTTTTTATTTATTTTAATTAAAATTTAATTTAGAAAAGGGAGGTGATGCCACATCACTGTGTCATGCGGTTCGTGTATATGTGCATGTCGTGCATAATAGCAATGTTCAACTTACAGAAATGCTTAATGGCACGACTTGAGTTGTCGTGGATACACACGACCTTGTATTTGCATCAGGCACTGTTCAAATTCTTTTTATTTATTTTAATTAAAATTTAATTTATTGATGCCATATCACTGTGTCGTGCGGTTCGTGTGTATGTGCATGTCGTGCACAATAGCAATGCTCTATAACTTATTTCCTTTCGCATATAATTCTGGCATTTATTATGAGACTTCTTTCTTAACAAGATGCTTCTAATAGTAAAAAACTAAAATAAAATATGCCTCTAATATGGACCTCAATAAAAGTGGATGAAGCTTCACACTTTTTATTATTCCCTTTGTTTCTTTTTAGAGCATTGCTATTGTGCACGACATGCACATACACATGAACTGCACGACACAGTGATGTGGCATCACCTCCCTTTTCTAAATTAAATTTTAATTAGAATAAATAAAAAAAATTTGAACAATGCCTGATGCAAATACAAGGTCGTGTGTATGCACATAACATTTAAAGTAAATAATAACTACTCACAATCTCATCAATGGTACCAAGATGGATGATCAATTGAAATTTGTACAGATGATTTGAGCTATTCAGGTCAACCGAGACTCGGATTCAAGTCTAGAATTACAAAATTGGCGAGTGATGACATATCATCTTACGTTATTTTTAGCATGCTTTTCAATCATTTTCAGTAGGTTTTACATCCTGAATAGAGGAGTATTAGAACAATTACTTATGATGTCGGGACATTTGTAATATTTTCTATATTTGAGTATGTAATTCTATTATTCCTGAAGCATAACAATTTTAGGATGTTTTGGTGTAATTCACGAAGAAATTAGGCAAATCGGCAAAGCAAGACATCTGAAGATTTGTGAGGACTTTGGGGTGATCAAAGAAAGAAGATTAAGGAGGCCATATAAGACATTACAAAGGGAGGAATTATGTTCCCAAACTCCAAGACATCTTATATGGAAGCAAAAAAAGAAGAAGAAGAAGAAACAGACGTTTCAGCACCCACGAGACACTTACATGCACCAAGCGCACAAAATGGGGCGCCTAGCGCATGGCCATGCGCCTTGCGCATGAACTAGGAGCCTGGCGCCTAAAAACATCACTCACATTCGCCTAGCGCATGCTCCTAGGCGCCTGGCACATGAGTCTTGCGGGCCAAGACTGAATTTTTCTACTTTTTTGGTAGCAAAAGCCCGGTTTTTTAGCCCATCTTCAGGTGAAAACTCTCCCTATCAATGCCTCTCCTATCATTCATAATTTCTCATTCAGAACGAAGCGGTTCAAGAGGAAGGCAAGCACTAGGAGCTTCAAGGGAGTAGTTTCTCTCCTCACTCTATGTTTTTCTAGGGTATGTTTTATTTCTTTTGTAATTTGTCTTTATTTACCATGTGTATTTAAATCTTTTTAGGTTAGGGTTCTAAGATGAACCTCTATTCTGGTTGTTGGATAATTTATTTAATTTAAAGTCTTTATTCTGTTATTTTCTTTATGCTATTTAATTTACTGTCGTACGCAAGATTTGTTTCCTCTGAAGCATAACCCTGATGCTTAGGCACTTAGGAAGATGACATACCTAATATTAATATTTATATATGACTTAATCAGGAAGTAATTGATTAGTAACTAGGGAAACAAACCATAGAGCAGAACCATGAGACAAAAGTACTTAGAGAGGTGACATAACCTAATATTGGTGCAAACCTACTCCAATCAGGAATTAATTGGTTAGTAATTAGGGGAACAAGTGACTTCACAACTTAAATCAACATATTAACTTCATTCTCCTCGAACCTTGGTAAGGTAGACAGTGATAGGGTTGTCTGTTTGTAGAACTATCGAGAGGGAGAGTGTGTTATGTACTACTAAGATTCATAGATGAGCGAACCTTTAGGAGTATTTGGACCATACTATTGGGAATTTAGGAACGCTAATTCAAGTATATGTTTCAATTGCCTCTGAGAGAGTAAGACCCCACGCGTACCTATCCGCATGAACAGTAGGTGAAACTTGACAGCTGGAGGGAAATGAGCTCATATCTCTGAGAGAGTAAGGCCCCACATGTACCTACCCGAGTAATCAACAAGTGCAACTTGACAACTGATAGGTGGTAAAACCCCACGAACTCATCACTTAGATAGATAACAATAAATAACATGAATAAGACTTAACTGTTACGTAATTCCAACAATTAAATAGATGGGATTCAAAGAATCCTAACCGCTGCAAACATTCTGCAATCAAAACAAGTAAACTTTGCTCTGTTGCAAAGAGATTAAATTGCAAAACTCTAAACCCTTATCTTTTATTTATTTTATTGTTTCCAAATAAGTAACGTGAGTTGTTTGGTTGGAACGACAATTCAATGTGGATACGCAATCTACTGATCACTTTATTACTTGATAAACGATTTGATACAGTTGCTTAAATCCGACCATCAATCACTATGTAAATTATGTTGTTAATTCTCAATGGTTAATAAATTTACTGCAATGTGAGAGATCCATTTGGCTAGAAGTATAACATGAACATTATTGTTTTCTGTAAAATAAATAAAAAGAAGGTGAATAGTGAAACTCAAAGTTTGTTTGAATACGTACACATTATCCAATTATGCAGTGTCGTATCATATTTTTATAGATATTTATTTTAAAACTAAATTGAATTTTGTCTAAAGGTTCTTGATTGTATTGCGATTGATTTTCAAACCGTCTTCTTTGTTTAGAAGAGTAGGTTCCTTGTATTCTTTTCGGTGGGTCGAGTACCTTGCATTTATTCTTCATTTGTGATCAATTACTAATTGTATTTTTTTTAAGGAATACTTTTATTATAATTATTATCTAATAAGATTGGCTTTTTCCGTTGAAAAAAACCATTTGTGTAATTTAAAATTTGATTTTTTTTTACTTATAAGTTATAATATTCTCCATAAAAAAACAAAAACACGTGGGTATATATGCATCATGTTTGCAAAATTTGAGAAAGGGAAAAAGTGATGACTTAAATTAAGCTAGACTAGACTAGATATCGTTCCTTATATAAGGAGAAAATGACATCATTTGCTTGCATTGGATTCTTCGCCAAAGTGGACGTTTCAAACCTTCACTCTCTCTCTTTCACCAATTCTAACTTCTACCTTCCCCACCTTCACTCCACCACCTATAGTACAAAAATCTCATGAAGTTTCTATCCTCTCCGTTCTTTCTTGGATTCTCATCACCCTACTAGCTACATATCAACAACCTCATCTTCTTAAATATAAATTTATAACCACTACTTCTTAATATATCTTCTTCAACATAGTTTTTTTTTATCTATTATCTATCCATTAAATATGGAAGTTCAAGAACCTTCAATGAAAGAGCTTAAATCAATACATCAACTAGTGCAACAACATGAAGAGAAGAAACAACACAACAATGTTCCTTTGAATTTGAAGATCAACATTCCATCATACGAGGAAGAGAAAGATATTGATTCATTAAACGATGGTTTCAAGACTCCAACATCTACGGAACACAAAATTCAAGTGACTCTTCCACCTCCACCTAGAAAACCAAAACAACTGCGTCAATCTACAAAACGAAAAGGTTGTTGTCTTCCTCAAGTTGCACTTGATCTATCTCATGAGATTGAATCCTTATTTTCCACTTCTCCTAGCGGTGGTAAGAATTTCAAGAAGGTCAAACTTTTTTAACAAGTTGATCATAATCATCATGTAGTTACCACAAAACAATATGCATGTGGGAGAGTAGTTGAGTTGGTCGACCCATGACATATCTTTTTATTTATTGATCATTAATTACTAGTATATGTTACGTAGTACCTCTAGTGTTCATGTGTTAGTTGTAGAAATTTCCTTTCATTTTGGATGATTGGATTTAGATCCTTTAATTAACGTCTATATAAAGTGTATCTTATATATATATATATGTCTTTTTTAATTTGTATGGAGATTGCTATATTTGTTCATTTTATATCTTCATAGATGTGTTAGCACAAAAAAATATATCTTCGTAGATTTCAAAGCTCGATCATTTTGTAACCAAAAAAAAACCTCGATCATTTTTTTGTTAACCCTCGTATATGTTCTTGATAATTTAGAGTTCAATTTAGATGAGTTTTTTGGTTGTGTAGAGTTCAACCTAGATAACTGTTACAAAATTTTGTGGCAAATAAATTAGAGAAGTATTCCTTTTTGGCAATTTTTACGGTACACTCAAAAATTTTGAGTGCACCGGTACACCCGTGTGTTTAAATGAATTATTTTCTTTAGAAATAAATATTTTCTATCATTTACAATTATAATAATTATACTTTATTTCTCAAAAGTGTCGGTAAAGCAAAATTCAATTTTTTTTAATTTTTACTACTCATAATAGTGAATATTGATTATTTTTTTGATAAAATATTAAAAAATTTACTATAGTTCTTATAAAGAATGAAATGACGTTTTTTTTCTTATGGAATAGTATTTTCTAAAATATAAAAGTCGATAAATATCTCTTTTTTACATAATTTTTTTTGTTAACTTATGAATTTATGAACTAGGTGTACCGGTACACCTTAATTTAAGAGTGTACCGTACAAACTCCCTTCATTTTTTGTCATTACTTTATGGCGCTAATTTTAACTTTACCCGTAATGATACTTTGATCGGTTAATTATAATATTGTTAGTTTATTATCCAAATTAGTTAATTAGTTTGCGTCATGAAATAGATAATCAAGAAGCCTTTATGCATTTGATGGGTTTAAAGATAAAAAAATAAAAATTAATGAGAAATGTTAGTCTGCCAGCGTTATTTTAGTATTTTTCTCGTTGTTACAACTTGAATCATAAACTTTTAACTCCTCAACTCCATTAATCTCTTAACTCAAATTTGTTGAGCTACTCAGCCCCCGTTTAATGATCAAAGCTTATGATCACCTATTTCATATTGCTTGTATTTGATCTCTGATTAGCCTTACAACTTGGTCCTTATCAATAAACATTTTGTTATCGAAAGGGGAAAAAAAGAGAGAGAATAAAAAAAAATCAAAGCTGAAACTTACGGAGAATATGATGATTTCAAATTTTCAATTGATGCTGAAACTGAAACTAGTGAATGATTTGGATGATGGTAGGGTTAGTGTCAAAGTTATATTCTCATTGTTTCATTCTCTTTCTTTGTTGGATCCGATGGCATCATTGAATTGACTTTTTAAAAGAAACTAAAATCATGCCAAAATGGAAATAGAAATCATTGACTTTCTCAAGACGGACATTTTCTGCTCTTATAATCAATTAAATCTTTGTTTGTTTAATTAGTGCGCAATCTCATGCGGAATGGGAGCCACACCCTTCAATAACACAAAATAACAAAAGCAGAAGCTGTCATAAATTTCACTCCCCGCAACTTTTGCCGTGTTTGATATATGCAAAAAATGGATTGTTTGCATATATCCTCAATCACCACCTCTTATTGTTGCTTTCTTTTTAGGGAACTTTGTTTGCATTCTCTTCTTTTCTAAACTTTGTACTTTGGCTTCTCAACTTTTCATTTATTGGGTTGGAGTATCACTTAAACCATGTTTTCTTTTTGTTGACTTCTTAAACTATGTTTCTTATATGGAAAATGTTAAAGAGTGCACTCAGGATATTGGTTAAGGGGATGAAAATAGAAATTTTGTATAGGAAAGTGGTGAAAAGTGATGAATTAAACTTTTTAAAAATCAAGTGTCCTATTTTTGGTTTCCTTAACAAGTGTCCTTAAGTGTCCTAAGGACACTTGTTAACATAACCCTATATTTATAACTATTTGATTTGTCATTAAAAAGAATGTGTTCTAGGTTGTCCTCATTCTAACTTCCTATTTTTAATTAGTTTTACAAAGAAAGAATATGAATCGTTCAATTTTGATTAGACAATTTAAATTGTATAAATGCATAAATGCACGATTATTCTTTTGACAACAAAGAATTAAGGTTTTGTAAAGGTTATTGAACCTTTGTTTACGTAAATATTAGTATATATTTAGTTTCAAATAAGTTTAAGAGCTTTTGGACGCGAAAACAAACATTCTATTTGTAATTAAAAGTTGATTGAAGCATATAGTTTGTCCGTGGTGCTAAAGGACACTAAAAACATTTTAAGTGGGGGATCGTTAGAACATAAATTGGGAACCGAAAGGAAGTTGGACGACTAAACACAAGCCTTCAAACTTACAATTAGTCTAATATGAATTGAAAAAGATGGAAGTTCCACATCGAACTGATTACAAACATTGGTAGTGTTTATATAGTATGAGAAGAACTCTCAAGGGTGTGCCTTTTGACAAGCTTGATGATATACAATCAAAGTGCATTTTGATATTTGGATCAAATTTACAACTTCACACTACTAAGAGGATGAAAGGTTGTCTTACAAAGTACTCTTAGGATGGCGATCCTTGAATATAATTGAGCCTTGTAAGAGTATTTGATATTGAGATATGTATGTAGGCTTATGATTGTGTTAAAATTCATGTTTTCTTTGTTGAGAGAAAGCTTGTATTTATAGCCAATTTCATCCTTCAATATCTTGCTACTATTCATTCTTGTAGAGAGACCCTTCATGTTTGAGAGGAATTGAAAAATTGCTATTTTTCCATTCTTTTGTACGTTGAGCATAAGGGTGGCAGCTATGAAGGCCCGTTCATAGCATTTTATGGACCTTAGGCCATGTTTGAGAAAAGGGCCCTCTTATATAATTGATCATAATTTTTTTTATAAACGGTGAATGAGATATGCATTAATCATGGCGGTCACCATAAAATTATGTTTTGAAATTTCAACTGTGCTGACACTCTAAAATATCGTGTGTCAAATGCATCTCTTCCTATATATTATTAATAAAAAATAAAACAAAACAAAACAAAAATTGGGTGGGCCGAACCAAAACCAACAAATATGAAAGTTCTCAGAACATAATTTACTATCTCCTATGTGATTTGATAATTCAATTGATTTACTATCTCTAAAAGTTCTCAGAGAGCTCATTATCATTCGTCACCATAAATATGAAAACATGAAAACAATTTATCGAAAGATTTTATCATTTGAAAACATGAAAATATTTTATCATTTGTCAAAAGAATATGATGTTACTTATCAAAAATCAAATGAGATCAAGTTTGACGTCCCAAACATTAAACTTTCACGATGGAAGTCATATTATATTATGAAGTCTAAATAAAAATTCATGTTACCTTCAATCTGAAACACCTAAAAGCATCCTCAAAATTAATAAAAAATAACAATTTTGGTCACTCGGAAGGAGTATATATTTTGTGTTTTACTTCTAAGTTGGTGGGGGGTGTTATAATTGTTCCCCTCCATGCAAATATGAGATAAAAAAATCATGTGATTGATAATAGACCGCGTCTGTTGATTTAAAATTGGATAATTCAGATTTAAACAGTTTTATACAATAAAATAATATGGACCATTTATTTTAATCAGACGGCTCACAGTTGTAGCAGGAAATCCTATTTCGTGATTGATGATATCCAAACAGTTAGTCCATCTATTTTTGACGGACATTATTTCTTACATCAAGGTGCAAAAGTCACTCCAATCTACGTACTAAAAATGGTGGATATGAATGATCCTTGAGAATTTTGAATACCAAATTCAACACTTCCTAACATTTCCTTCTTCCTTGCAAATCCAAGCC